>Ga0209123_1001158_pt1 | contig 27437 bp, 20 predicted proteins | sample BarGraIncu00431A_FD_184500 | JGI IMG/M metagenome (GOLD analysis project Ga0209123, IMG submission 184500) | Arctic peat soil microbial communities from Barrow, Alaska, USA - Barrow Graham LP Incubations 004-31A (SPAdes) (version 2) | ecosystem: Environmental > Terrestrial > Soil > Wetlands >...
AATGGCATGTATTCCTGGTTTTACACCAACATCTCCGATGGCAAAAAAGCCCATACCCTGGTCGGTTTTACTGTTCATGGTCATAACACTTTGGTTATCATAGGCAATGGATTCCCGAGGTGTTGGACGAAATTCAACAATTCCCACTTTGGAAATATCCGCAGTCGGTGCATTAATATCATCAGTTGCTGTGAAATAAATTTCATGGCCATACTCACCTGACGTTAAGGCGTCTCCCTTATTACCATCGGCATCACTCGACCCCCATAAGCCAACCTTTTTGTAGGCATTGATGCTCATAACCTCATCAGCTTGTCCATTGCCAAAATCGAAGGAACCAGCCCTGGCTGTTAACAATTGCCCTTGAGCTGAACCACTGGCCAGTTTATCCAAAATGCGCTGATAATCAAACAGCATACCCGTCCGGCTGCCATAATAACTGAAATCCCCTTCAACAGTCACCGAATGTGCCCAGCCATGCTTCAAATGGTTGGCCCACAACCCATCCACCGCTCCATTATAGGACAACACATTACCAGGTAAATAAGGATCATAATCTGAATGCAAATGAATACCATACTCATGACCTCGCCCAGCCTCCTCTACCACTGATGTTTCAATGGCTGAAACCACCTGCGGCCACTGGCCTGTGGTGGATTGATCTCCAGCCCATTGGGCAGCTTTTACAGCAGGCCAAGCGATATAATGTGTCCATTTCGCCCCATATTTCTCAGCAATTCGATTGAGTGCTTCCGGTTTTTTCACCATTTGTCCAAAAAATTCTTGGGGTTCTAGCCAACTATCACTGTTACCCCAAGGGGTAGGATACCCTGCACTATCAATAGGTTCAAGATCCTCCGTCATTACATAAAAAACTTTACCCGCCCGCTTATCAGCTACCAATACCTGCACCTGGGGTTCTGCCTCTACGTCATTGACGCTAAACTTAATCTTCCAAGGCTTATTTAAATTCACAGCATCAGGTCGCTGGGCTTTCACTTGCCAGCTTACATGCCGTTTTTCACCGGGTGCCAATTGATCAATAATCTGGGTGGCCTGGTTAAGGGCAATGAGTCCATAGCCATATGGTTCAACGAGTTTAACGGCTACCTGACTCACCAGCTGCTGACTCATATTCTGGGCATCGGCTTCAACGGTCAGCACATCGCCTTGACTAGCAGTATATGTAAGAGTATTGGGCACGATATCCACTGCCTTGGTATGATCAGTACCTACCGCAAACTTAGTAATCAGTACATGCTGCCCCTGACCGACTTCTACACTTAACCGATACTTTTCTACACCTGTCAAATTTTCTTGGGATAGATCCCTTAGCATCTGCGAAAAATTATAAGACTCCTCTAGCCAATTTCCTTGGTAGTTGGTTGTATACCGTGCATCCTGCCACTGACTCTGACTATTGCCTTGTGGCAATGTCCCGGTAAAAACAAAACCTCTTTGGCCAATGGTCTTACCTTGTTTATCAAGAGCACTCAATTTGATCTGACCTTGACCTTGGGTCGACAAAAACTGTAGCCGTAGTTGGCCAAATGCAGTGACGTCAGCCTGCTGTTCTACAAAATATTCCACATGTCCTTGACTACCTGCTACGAGTTCAAGCATATTCTCACTCTGACTTGGTGCCGCTAGCGCTCGATAGGAATTGCCCTCCCCCTGCTGTACAAGCCTATTAGGTATATCCCATTGTTTTTCTCCATCAGCAGTAAGGACCGTCAAGCCGGCTTGTGGTACTGGCGGTTTAGTCGCACAACCGCTCAGCAGTAATGCTACTAACAGTATTAATAATATTATTTTTTGTCTCATCTTCTCCTACCCTCTTATATCATATTATAATCTATAACCAAATTGGCATATGTATAAGGGAAGTGCCGATCAATGTAAAACCAATTATACCTAAAATCCCCACAGCCAGTAGTGGCGTGATAATCACTAGCACTGCTTTGGCCCCTGACAATTGGTGCACTTCTTTGATCGCCACTACATCCAAGTATAATGACCACAACATGATTACCAGCACCGCTATCGTCAACAGCAGAGTCTTGCTACTTGCTGGCATCACCGCTATCAGTGTCCAAAGTGGCACAATAAATATACGGGGTGTGTGAGCAAACCCTAGGGCTGTAAACAATCCCACTGCTGTACCCTGCCCCCCCCAAAGTTCGGCAATCAAATGCCAAATCGCCGTCCCCATAATCCACATGACAATACTACCCAATATTTTAAGTACAATGATCACATTAATCATTGTTGACATACCAGTGCCCTTCAGACCAAAAGACAAAGCCCAAATTGGTATGAGTATACTCAATAAAAAAACGACAATAGCTTGCCCTACATTTTTCCCCTCAGCAATATTCCTCATGCCTATTGCTGGTTGAAATAATATATCATACAGGTTTTCAAACAAACTTCCCATTTACCTCACCTGCCATTTTTCGGTTGTCCCATCCATCGGTGCACCAATATTAAGGATGTTTTTAGCCTGATTAACGATTACTTTTTCCAATAAAGATAAAGAGCTTGCCTGCTCACTGGCGCCAAAAATCATATTCCAAGGGGATTGCTTGCCATATTCTTTAATCTCTGGTTTACCATCAATGCCCGCTAGCACTGCTGCGCCATCAATCGCATCATACATATTTCCAAGTTCATCAACCAATCCCAATTGTCTGGCCTGATTGCCTGTATAAATCCGTCCGTCAGCCAGTTTGCGAACCTCAGCCACATCCATTTTACGGCCTTCAGCCACTACCGAGACAAACTGGCTATAGATATCATCCACCATCACCTGAATGATGGCCCGTTCTTCACCGGTCATGGCCCGTTCAGGTGACAGAATATCTTTGTGGGGTCCACTCTTAATTTTTTCTTGATAAATACCAACTTTTTTGTATAATTCTTCCCAATTCGCATAAGGTACATATACCCCAATACTACCTGTCATCGTCGTAGAATTAGCATAGATTTTATCAGTACAAGCTGCTAGCCAATATCCACCTGAAGCAGCCACATCTCCCATGGAGGTCACTACAACTTTACCCTTAGCCCGCAGTTTCTTGATTTCCTCGCCAACTTCTTGTGAAGCTGCCGCACTACCACCAGGACTGTTAATTCTGAGAACGATGGCCTTTACCGATTCATCATCTCTAGCCTCGTGGAGTTGCTTAATCACCTGATCAGTGCCACCCTGTTCAGTAAACATATTGCTTTGTCCCCGTCCACCCACGATGACACCTTCCACATAGATAATCGCAATTTTTTCAGGTTGACTAGGCCTTTTACTACTACTTCGAAACGCTAACCCTGCTAGGGAAAAAACGATTAATAACGAGATTATAATAATCACTGATTTCTTATACATATACATTCTCCTTCGTTAAATATATTAGATTGTGTTTTAAAGCTCTTCTTTTTATTAAGAAAAAAGCAACTGCGGTCTAAATCCACAGTTGCTTTTTTTTATTTGTTTGGTCATCAAAAAATATAATACTTTCTTGATCCCAAAAAGCAGACACGGGTTGCTTCCGATGTGTTTGCAACCCAGTGCCTTCTACATTAAGGCTTAATCCAAGCTAAGTTTTCCTTATTGTTTAGGGCAGCTTTTATAAAATCTCTGAATAATGGATGTGGTTTGGTCGGACGTGATTTAAACTCGGGATGAAATTGGGTAGCAACATACCAAGGATGGTCCTTAATCTCCACAACCTCAATCAAACTACCCTTCGGTAGCGTACCACCAATAACCAGACCCGCCTCAGTTAATTGCTCACGATAGAAATTATTAAATTCCCAGCGATGACGATGGCGCTCATAAATAATTTCGTCTTGATAAGCCTGATAGGTTAAAGTACCTTCAGATACCTTGCACGGATATACGCCAAGGCGCATAGTACCACCTTTTTCTTCTACGGCCACCTGCTCCAACATAAGATCAATCACTGGATGAGGTGTCTCAGGATCAAACTCAGTGCTATGTGCCCCTGCTAGGCCGCATACATTACGAGCAAACTCAATTACCGCACACTGCATACCTAAGCACAAGCCGAAAAATGGCACCTTATTTTCCCGAGCATATTGAATGGCTTTAATCTTTCCTTCCACACCTCGATCGCCAAAGCCGCCTGGTACCAAGATACCATCAACATCACTAAAACAACTGGCAAGATCAATATCAGCTGCCTCAATTTCTTCTGCATTAATCCACTTAATCTGAATAGCAGTATCATTAACAATACCAGCATGTTTGAGGGCTTCAGATACGCTTAAATAAGCATCCGGTAGCGCCACATATTTACCAACAATCCCAATGGTCACACTCTTCGAAGGATTAATTATTTTTTCAACCATTTTATTCCATTCTGTCATGTCAGCTTCTGCAGCATTAATATTAAGCTTATGCAAAACAATTCGATCAAGATTTTGTTCTTGTAGCATTAAAGGTACTTCATAAATGCTAGCCACTGTTTTATTTTGGATCACAGCATTGGCATCAATATCACAAAACAGGGCCAGCTTATCACGCATGTCAGGGGAAATATCATACTCAGTACGACAAACAATAATATCAGGGGTAATACCAATACCTCTGAGTTCTTTGACACTATGCTGGGTTGGTTTCGTCTTTAGTTCGCCTGCCGCAGAAATATAAGGCAAGAGTGTTACATGCAGATAAAGTACGCTATCGCGACCCACTTCTTTTTTCACTTGTCGGATGGCTTCCAAAAACGGCAGACTTTCAATGTCACCTACAGTACCACCAATCTCAGTAATGACAACATCGGCATTTTCTTCTTTGCCCACACGGTAAACCCGTTCTTTGATTTCGTTGGTAATATGAGGAATGACTTGAACCGTGCCCCCTAGATAATCGCCTTTACGTTCTTTGTTAATCACCGATAAATATATTTTGCCTGCCGTTACATTAGAACTTTTGCTCAAATTTATATCAATAAATCGTTCATAATGTCCTAAATCCAAATCCGTTTCCGCACCATCTTCGGTGACAAATACTTCACCATGTTGGTAGGGGCTCATTGTACCAGGGTCAATATTTATGTATGGATCAAATTTTTGAATCGTCACTTTTAACCCGCGGTTTTTTAACAAACGCCCTAGTGAAGCAGCTGTAATCCCTTTACCAAGTGAAGATACAACTCCCCCGGTAACGAAAATATATTTTGCCATAATATTAGTTCCTCCTAAAATACCTTTAACAATATAATCCTTATAAAAGCTGCTACAAAAGCCCATCAGCGATTGTACAGTTGAAATGATGTTAGCATTGCGATGCTAAGGTCGTGACTTACACAAATCTTTTCGCAAAGATTTGGTGCGCTACTTCAGTACGCCAATCATTCTATACTTTACCCCAGCCAGTGTCAAGTACTTATTCTCTTTCTCCAGGCTCGCTATTCGCCGCAACATATTCTTGTTGAATTTCTTCAAAAAGTTTTTGCCGCCGCACAGTCGATGAAGTTTTCACGCTATCATCTTTTTCAGCAGCCGAACGTCCACTCAGTTGCTGAGGAGACCATTCCACAAGTCCCCACATACCTTTACCCATATGCATAAATCTGCTATCAATATTTATTTGTGTATGCACTTCAGCGATGGCGTGTGCTACGGAGTGAATTCTGCGACCTTTCAGTTCTAACGCCTCAGTAATTAAATCTCTAAAATACATAGACTTACCGACTTTTTGCAAAATCTTATAGGCGAGTTCCACCTCTGAAACTTGCTTTATTATTTCTGTCATATAATTAAATCCTCCATACCTAAAATTTAATAACGCCACTTTTTCTGGTAATATTCACCATGTATCGAGAAATCCCTTTAAAAAAATAACCTCTTTACATTTTTTCTGGTGCACTAATTCCTAAAATACCAAGGGCATGGCGAATTGTTGTCTGCACAGCCGAAGCTAAGGCCATGCGCGCTAGCTGCAAATCCTGATCAACGCCATTAATATGACATTGACTATAGAAAGTATGAAATAGTCCTGCTAAGTCATGGGCATAACGAGCAATATGATGGGCGGCCCGTTCTCTAGCAGCATCAGCTATTTCCTCTTGATATTCGCCTAATTTTTTAATCAAAGCTATTTCATAATCACTTGTCAGTAAACGTAAGTTAGTATTGTCAATATCACCAAGGGTAATACCAGCCTCAGCAAGCTGCCGAAAAATGCTTGCAATCCGCGCATGGGCATACTGTATGTAATACACAGGATTTTCACTCGATCTTGATCGGGCCAAATCAAGATCGAAGTCTAGTTGGCTATCAAGGGAACGCATAATAAAAAAGTATCTTGCGGCATCAGTACCCACTTCTTCAATTAACTCACTTAATGTCACGCTTTGGCCAGTACGTTTGGACATTTTTACCAACTGCCCATTTCTATACAAGCTAACCATTTGCACAATCAAAACTTCCAATTGCTCAGGAAGATACCCTAGAGAGGTAATTGCTGCTTTAACCCGACAAATATAGCCATGATGATCGGCACCCCAAATATTAATAAGTTTGTCAAAACCACGTTCTAGTTTATTACGATGATAAGCAATATCGGCAGCCAAATAAGTAGGTATCCCATTTTCCCGAATAACCACCCGATCTTTATCATCACCATAGGCTGTAGATTTTAGCCATAGAGCTCCATCTTTTTCATAGATAGACCCATTATTTTGCAATACCTGGCAAGTCTCAGTAAGGGCGTTGCTTTGGTGCAAGGTCGCCTCACTAAACCATACATCAAACTGCACATTAAAAGCAGCCAAATCGGCTTTTAATGCCTCTAATTTTTCACTAAGAGCAATACCTTTAAACAATAATAATCGTTCTTCTACTGTGGCGCTCAGATGTTTATTGCCATCTTTGTCAATAATGCCTTGCGCCGTGGCAACAATATCTTGGCCATGATAACCATCAGCTGGAAACTCTACCGTCTGGCCTAATAGTTCAAGGTAACGTGCATTCACCGATGCTGCTAGATTATCAATCTGGTTACCTGCATCATTAATGTAGTACTCACTGGACACATTATAACCTGCAGCTTTTAATAGGTTAACCAATGCACTGCCCACGGCAGCGCCACGACCATGGCCTACATGTAAAGGTCCTGTCGGATTGGCACTGACAAATTCAATCTGTACACGCTCGCCAGCACCCGCCCGACTATTACCATAATTTCCACCTTGTGCCAAGATATCAGCCAACATGGTATATAACCAATCTGATTTTAAATAAAAATTAATAAATCCAGGGCCTGCAATCACCGTTTTATCCAACCAGGTTTCCTGTAACCTTTTTGCAATAGCCTCGGCAATTATTTTAGGATTGGTTTTAGCTGCCTTAGCAGCCTGCATGGCAAAATTAGTAGCAAAATCTCCAAATTCTTTCTTAGGTGGTACTTCCAGTACAATTTTGGGCAACTCATCAGCACTAAATATATCATCGTCAATGGCTTGCCGAGTCGCCTTGTAAATTGCCTTTTCTAATAACTCTTTAATATCCACTTTTATTTTCCTCCCGTACACTGATAGACAAGGTATTGGTACTTTGCCATTGTCCATTTATTTCCAGTTCATAACGAATGTAGATGCTCTTAATTGGTGCATTCAAAGCTAGATCTATATTTTGAGTTAATATCCCCATATCCATCGTGACATAGGGGGTCACATAAGTACTAAAACTTTTTGTGCCTAAACGAAACTCCTGCTGATGCTTCACACTTCCCATTCTTACCAACACCACATACTGATCGTACACTTTTAGCATGGTCTTAACGCCGTCAAGCCCTGATACTTCACTATCCGTATACACAATATACCGTACATTGTTTTTTTCATAATAGTGCCCTGCAGTGATGAGTTCTATGCGAGATTCTTCTCCCTGAGCATCACGCTGAGTACCGACTAGTGTCACTATAACATTAATCATACTATTATCTCCCTTGTCAACCTGAAATATATTATAGCCTACTCAGCGCCTATTGTAACGTAAAATTAAAAATAAAACACCCCCTCATGGGAGTGGGAATTTTTTTGAGGCAATTTTGTGTGCTCTATTTAGCGCTATTACTAGCAAATCGACTGATAAGGTCTGGGTTTCTATCTTAGAAAAACCGTAGCGCCGCCGTTTCTCTTTTAACAAAGAAACAGCGGCGCCTATGTGGATGAGGCGCCGTATGACTGCCTCTCCTTTATTAGTATATTCATATCACAAAAAAAAATTACTGATTTTTACTTTTTTTATCCCTCTAATAGCCAATAACTAATAAGCTCTCAATTAACGAAAACACCCGTTCAATATTACAGAGCCTTTTAATGGTATTATTATAAAACTCACTGCTAGTTTGCTGACCTTGGCGTACGACAGGCACTAATAATACACCATGCCTGATGACCGAGGACTCGCCAAACTTACAAATATTTTTCCAGATATTGTTGATTTCGCCTTTTTCTACTTCAACAGCAATTTGCAATTCAGGATGGTAAAAATCCACTTCAAAATTCAAACCTTTTTTAAATAAGCCTTCATACTTTCGATTGGTAACCGAATGCATAAAACCTAATCGCCCCATATCATCAACAATTACTTTTTCAGCCTCAATACTTTTGCGAAACGGAGTATTACGAATATCAGCTAAGGCATTTTGGTGAAGCACAACAACCTGACATAAGTTTCTCTCAGTAGGGTTTGTGGATATTTGGTATAAATACTGATGGGGTGGAAAAAATAATTCAGCACTGTTTTGCATTGATTAAACCTCTTATTCCCATAACTTTTTTATCTCGACACCTATATAGTAACTTTTAATAATTTCTTCTGCTTTTATACCCTGCTGGGCGTAAGTATAGGCACCCCACTGACATAAACCCACCCCATTGCCCCAACCCATACCTTTAAAGACGAAATCTTGCCCCTCAAAACTCATCTCGGTGATTAACGTGGATTTTAAGCGATCATAACCCACTGCTTTTCTAAAATCAGCACCATACATTTTTTTGTTGCCAGCGCCAACATAGAGTATACGCCCCGAGGGGCCTTTTTCTAAAATGGTGATATCAGCGGGATTGCCCGTATAACCTATGGCCACAGCCACTTCCGAGGCCGGTATTTTAATGGTCCATGATTGTAATTTTGCTGGCGCAAATTGAAAGCAATTATCTGTTACTGGTTGAAAGTACGGTGTTGGCGTAGGAATTTCCTTGGGAAAACTTTCCTCCCTAGTAGCGGCAACCTGTCCATTACATGAACTATAAATAGCATTGACCAGACCACCAGCATATAATAGCACCTGTCCTCTTGTACGGCGCACTGCTTCTCTGACATTATCATTCACTAGTTCTGGCGCATAAGCCTGTAGTTCTTCCTTCGCGGTGCTCACATCGGCATTATGTAATCGTTTTATAGTACCCGACTCAATCGCATTAATCGTAAGTGTCCTAGAGGCAATAGCCTGAGTCGCTAACGCTTCAATAGGCCAGTTTGGATCCATTTCTTTAGCGATAACGCCTTCTAAATATCTTTCCAGCGTTATACTTTCTATATAACTTTTCTCTGATATCCATACCCTTACAATGGGTTCACTTCTATATTTGCTAACATCCAAAGGCGCCACCCCGGGTATGGGATGGACTTCTGGTACTGGAGGTTCTTTAATAGGTGCTGGTATGGGAATCTCAGGACTCTCAGGCATGGGTCTCTGGGCAGGGGGGCGCAACAGGGAATACGCTCCTGCAACAACGACTAGGATAACGATAATTATGATTGGAATATTAAATTTATTACGCATTTACTCCCACCTCAAGATTAGTATGGAGCAATCTATTTACCACTATACATATCTTTTAAAACTAAGCACAAAGGCCATAACAAGAATATACAAAAAACCTCAGCCTTTACACAAAGGTTGAGGTTTTCTTGAGGAATTTATTTTTTTACATAAGGTATAACTAGAGGTCCTAGGGGTAAAATAGCAATACTGGCATCAGGTCCATATTTATCCATTAACTGTTCCAGAGTTTGTTCCACATTTTCAACATAATTGATCATAGCATCGTTTACGACCTGCTTATCAAGTAATGAATATAAATAACAATCTGCTTGCATCTGAATCATGGCTAACTTTTGAGCTTCCCACTGGTCAAACATGGAGAAGGCAGGATCATTAATCATGTCCAGTAATTCTTGAGGCGTATTACGCATTTTCAGTATAGGCCCAAAATTACCATGACTTGGTAGTCCATCAGAACATTCTGAAACACTAATAACACTGCCACCCTTTTTTACGACCTCAGCACCAGCACTCATGCCTTTGACTGTTTGATAAAGATTCTGGTCCAAAGGATAGCCCGAATTGGTCGTAATTACAATATCAAAAGGTTTATCAACAGCAAACATCGCATTTTCTTTGACAAACTCACAACCGATACGATGAGCCTTAATCACATCGCCTGCAAATACATTGGTAATTTCTTTATCACCATTCAATGTCACATTTAACATAAATTCAGGTTTAGCCATTAAACAATTCTGAGTCGCTGCATCTTGCACAGCATTACCATCAATAACACCCCAAGTACTTTGGGGATTACCAATCATCTCTGCATTGTGAAAATCTTGAATGGTCTTAATACCAACAATTCCTGGATTAATGCCTTTAGGTCCTCCAGAAAATCCTGCAAAAAAATGTGGCTCAATAAATCCAGTAACAATTCTAAAATCTGCTTCTACATAGGTTTTGTTCAAATATACATTTGATCCATAGCTGTTTTTACCAATATGTACTAATTCTTTGTCGTTAAAAGCATCATGGTTGACGACACGAATGGTGTCAACAACTTCCTGACCTAACATCTGAATGAGTTCTTCTCTCGTATTGGGGCGATGACTACCCAAACCATTGATGACGACAAAATTTTCTTTAGGGACATGTGATAATTCCTCAATCAACCATGGTACTAACTTTTCACTAGGAGTCGGCCGTGTGATATCAGCAATGACAATAGCGACAGTATCTGTTGATTTCACCATTGCCTTCAATGGCGGTGTGCCAATCGGTTGACGCAAGGCAGTAATCACTGCGCTTTTCTCATCTTTCAAACCAGGTAAATGCCGTGGATCAATGATTACAGCTCGATCAGGGACTTTAATAATCAGATCATCCTTACCATATGCCAATTTTACTTGTTTCATATCATTTAACCTCCTATTTATTCCTCTATAATACTTCACCAAGAAATCCCACAGTTCCTGCATCATAGTCCTATATAAATCATCTAAATATCCTACAAATTCTTTTTCTATAAATTTCACATCACCCCTGTTACTATTATTACAGCTCTATAAGTATAAATATACATAAGAAAAAGACTTGGCATTCACCAAGTCCTGATTTCTACTATTTTATTTTTACAATGTATTTCTCTATCATCTTAACCGGGTGATAGGATTCCTTAGCTTTTCGTAAGCCTTCGATGCCCATATCTTCTTCCCGATTAATGTACGTTATATGTTGCCAATTTTGTGCACAAAATTCTTGATTGATGACTCCATACACACTTTTATATTCCAAAAGACCTTTCTCAACATGAATAACTACGGTATCGTCATTACTGACCTCACCGTAGGTAAACGCTACCATTTTGCCATCAATCAAAATAGCGGCTCCTTGAAAACCTAAGACCGTAAAATTATTTAATGCTTCCAGAATTGCCTTGCGTTCACAGTCGACACTATCACCTTTCACGCAACCCCGTTCAGTGCACCACTCCACCAGAAAAGCAATACACTGGTCAACCATGCCAACCGTCAGGGGTACATATTCATAATTACTGTATTGTTTTCTAAAGTTGTTGACATGATTTTTTTTAGTATGAAATTTACGTCCCTTTAGTTCAATCAAATCTTTCGACAGATATACATAATCAAAATTATCTCGCTCTGCACAGCACAGAAAATAACCTGGTTTTATTTTTTCCAGCCACTCTACCATGTATTTTTCTACGCCCTGGAGCATAAACGGAAACTTTTGCTCCTCCGCGTGAGCTAGCATTTTTCCCAGCACCTCAGTCAACCCCTGCTCAGGACCAAAGGGCGGCAAAAAAAAGTTTACCCCTTCCCAGATGGCTTTAACACACAAGAAATCGCCTTCAACCGTCCACTGTATCTTATAAGCTTTGCGCCACATGAACAAATTAGTGAAAGTATAATGGGAATTTTCATACCGCCGTTCATGAAAAAACTTATCAAATAGCGGTTTATCCTCAAGAGTAAGATATTGAAACTTAATGGTAAAACCTCCTCAAACTCAACTATGTTATCCATTATACACGATTACCGGAAAAAATATAATGCCAATCGACAAAAAGCAATGACTATCCTAACAGGAATCATCCAGTTATAAGCCGAACTAAGAACTATATAAGAAAAAAGCTTGGAAAGTGTTATACTTATTGTTAACCTACAAAATTTTCACCTATAATGCAAGGAGAGAAATATATGCTAAATGACGCCTTAAAAATACTCAAACAACATTATGGTTACACGACCTTCCGCCCAGGGCAAGATAAAATCATTACCAGTCTACTAAACCATACCGACACCTTAGCCATCATGCCTACCGGGGCTGGAAAGTCTCTCTGTTTCCAAATCCCCGGCCTACTGTTGCCTGGCATTACGCTCGTTGTATCACCTCTGATTTCATTAATGAAAGACCAAGTAGATGCCCTCGATAGTCTAGGAATTCCTGCCACATTTATTAATAGTTCACTCACAGCAGCGGAGGTCAATGAACGTATCTATAAAGCTCGCTGTGGTAACTATAAGATAATCTATATCGCCCCAGAACGATTAGAGTCTGATGCCTTTCAATTGGCCATCAAAGCCCTTACCATATCTTTCCTAGCCATTGATGAAGCCCACTGTGTCTCACAATGGGGGCATGATTTTCGTCCTAGCTACCAAAGTATTGGATCATTTATCCGTTCCCTGCCAAGCCGTCCGATTATCGGTGCCTTTACGGCCACTGCCACTACTGATGTCACAAAAGATATTGTAGCACTATTAGCATTGCAAAAACCTGACATCTATATTACTGGTTTTGACCGGGAAAATTTACTATTTACAGTCGTGCGCGGTGAAAGCAAACCCGACTTTACGCTAAAATATATTGTCACCAATAAAGACCAGTCAGGTATTATTTATGCTGCCACCCGCAAAGAAGTTGATAATCTCTACACTTTGCTCCAGAAAAAAGGTTATTCCGTCGGCAAATATCATGCTGGTCTTACGGACAATGAACGTCAACGTTACCAAGAGGCTTTTATCTATGACGACATCAGCATCATGGTCGCCACCAATGCGTTTGGCATGGGCATTGACAAATCTAATGTACGTTATGTGATACATTACAACATGCCAAAAAGCATGGAAGCTTATTACCAAGAAGCTGGCCGTGCTGGACGGGATGGAGAAAAAAGTGAATGTATCTTATTATTTGGCGCACAAGATACTTTACTCCAACGTTATCTTATTGAACAAACTACGGTTGATGTGCAACGAAAATCCCATGAGCTCAATAAATTGCAAACCATGGTAGATTATTGCCATACCCCAGAATGTTTGCGTAAATTCATCTTAAACTATTTCGGTGAAACAAAGGTTCAGGCTGAATGTGCAAACTGTAGTAATTGCAATGACGACAATGAACTCACTGATATTACTTTAGAAGCGCAGAAAATTTTTTCCTGCGTAATGCGAATGAAAGAACGTTACGGCACTACACTGGTCGCCAGCGTACTCAAAGGCTCCAAAGACAAAAAGGTCCTGCATCTAGGATTTGATAGTTTATCTACCTATGGGCTCTTAAAAACCTCTACCGTACAGGAAATACGTAATTCTATTAATCGTTTAATTGCTACCGACTACCTAGCCCTAACCGACAGCGAGTATCCTGTAGTTCGATTGGCAAGTAAAGCAACCCCCGTGTTAAGAGGTCAGGCCAAAGTATGGCAGAAGGTACCACGAGCTGCTCAAAAGCTAGTCGTTGACAACTCCCTCTTTGAAATACTTAGAGCTTTGCGCAAAGAAATCGCTGATCGGGAAAAAGTACCCCCTTATCACGTCTTTGCTGATACCGCCCTCCGCGAAATGAGTGAGTACTGCCCCACTGACCCTAAGGGCCTACTGTTAATCAAAGGAGTAGGGGAAGTAAAGCTTGCCCGGTATGGGCAAGAATTTTTACAACTGTTACGGGAATATGCTAAAAAAAACGACCTAACGACAACTAGCCCTGCTCTTGCAGCAAAACAAAGTTCTATTAAAATCCAAGAAAATCCCAGCCATCTTGTCACCTTAGAAATGTATCAAGAAGGTCAATCCTTAGAACAAATCAGCCTGGAGCGCAAACTGAAAATAATCACCGTACAAGATCATTTGGTACGTTGTAGCACTGAAGGTCATGCCGTTAACTGGAATGCTCTCATCCCACCTGATTATGAACAACTTATCCTACGCAAAATTGGCGAACTTGGTGCTAGTAAACTAAAAATACTCAAAGATGCCCTGCCAGAGGAAGTTGAATACACGGCCATTAAAGCTGTACTCTGTAAGTATAGTTGCGGACAATAGGAGAACCTTAATTAAGGTTCTCCTATTTCTTCAGCCAATTCGTTTAAATAGGTCCACCGCTCTAGCAATTCTTCCAGCTTTATCTCAAGTTGCTGTTGTACCCCCGTCAACTCCTGCAGCAGACTAAAATCACTACCTGTAGCATTCATACGAGTACTAACTACCTTAATCTCATTTTCCACACTGGCAATAATAGCATCAATCTCTGTATATTCCTTTTGCTCTTTGAAGGTAAATTTTCGGGCACGTTCTTTTGGTTTTTCAGTTTGAGATTCCTTGACTTGTCCTGATTTTTCCTGACTTCCATCCTCAGCTACCTGCAGGGCAACAGCCTGGGAGTAATCAGAATAGCCGCCCACATATTGCTTGATTAAACCATTACTTTCAAAAGCAAAAATTTTATCAACTACCCGATCTAGGAAATACCGATCATGAGATACTACAATGACAGCTCCGGGAAATTCATCCAAATAATCTTCTAAAATCGTCAATGTGGGAATATCCAAATCATTGGTAGGCTCATCTAAAAGTAATACATTCGGAGATGCCATGAGTATTCTAAGCAAATATAAGCGACGTTTCTCCCCCCCTGATAACTTACTAATGGGTGTCCACTGTAAGTCTGGGGGAAATAAAAAACGTTCTAACATTTGAGAAGCCGTGATAATACCGCCGTCAGCCCTAGGAAGAAAATTGGCTTCGGCTTTAATATATTCAATGACTCGCAGATCCCCATCCATATCGGCATTTTCTTGGGAAAAATATCCAATTTTTACTGTCTGACCAATTTCTACAAAACCACTATCAGGGATGACCTGACGGGTAATCAGATTAAGTAACGTTGACTTACCGCTACCATTGGGCCCAATGATACCCATGCGTTCATCACGCAATACAATATAGCTAAAATCATCAATGACTGTCGACTGGCCAAAAGTTTTACTCACATTTGCTAGCTCAATAATCTTACGCCCTAGTCTGCTAGCCCCTGCGGTAACTTCCACTTTATCCTGGCTTAAATCCACTTTATCCGCGCTAAGCTCTTCAAATCGATCAATCCGGGCTTTTTGCTTAGTCCCCCGTCCCCTGGCCCCTCTACGCATCCATGCTAATTCATTGCGCAGCAGATTTTGCCGTTTACTTTCACTGGCTTCTTGATCGGCCTCCCGCTGGATCTTTAGTTCCAAAAAATCACTATAACTGCCTGTATAACTATATAAGCACCCTTTATCTAGTTCAATAATCCGATTAACCACCCTATCTAAAAAATAACGATCATGGGTAATCAGCACCAACGCGCCTCTACGTTTGTGCAAATACTCCTCTAGCCAAGCTACTGTATCATTATCAATATGATTGGTTGGCTCATCTAATATAAGGAGGTCAGCAGGATGGATTAACGCCCCTGCTAATGCGATACGTTTGCGCTGGCCACCTGACAACTGACCAACCTGTGCTTCAAATTCCGTGATTCCAAGTTTTGTCAAAATGCTTTTGGCTTCACTTTCTAATTGCCAGCCATTCATTGCATCCATTTGCTGTCCTAGTGCAATGAGACGTTTTTGCAAACCATCATCCTCCGGGCAATGATTGGCCGCAAGCAATATCTGCTCATATTCCCGCAGTAATTTCATCAGTGGTGAATATCCTTTAAAAACCTGTTCAAGCACCGTATCTTGGGGATTAAAATCAGGATTTTGGGGTAAATATTGAATCTCTACAGTGCCACCCACTGTCACCTTGCCTTCATCAGCCTCTTCCAAACCGGAAATTATTTTAAGAAAAGTGGACTTTCCAGTACCATTCACACCAATCAAACCAATTTTGTCATTTTCATCAATGCCAAAAGAAATATGACTGAATAGTGTCTTCATACCATAACTCTTGGATAAATTTTCTGTTGATAATATATTCATGCTTAATCCTCTCAAAAACAAAATCTTATTATTACTATTATACTCAATGATCACAAGTATGCAAAATAACCTAAAATTTAAGTACTCCAATGGCATTTAAAAACACCACAATTAAGAGCAAGGGAGTAACATAACGAATCAGAAAGAAATACACTCTGACTAATTTGGCAATTTTTAATTTGCCATTATTGGATAACTCCGCAACGACTTCCTCACGTTTGATGGCATAACCCATCATCAGGGCGATAAAAAGTCCACCAAGGGGCAATAAAATATTTGATGAAATATAATCAAAGAGATCAAAGAAACCCATACCAAAGACAGTAACATTACCGAGCATACTTCCTTTATCAACTGACAACGTAGCCAATACGCCAACCACAGCAATAATCAGAGCATTCATCACCGCTGCTTTTTTTCGTGACATACCTCTTTCTTCAGACCAGTATGCCACAGGCACTTCTACTAAGGACAACATGGCCGTCGTAGCTGCAATGGCTGTTAAGAAGAAAAAGGCCACTAGTAAAACGCTGCCAAAGGGCATCTGGGAAAAGACCAAAGGAATGGTCATAAATAATAAGCCAGGACCTGCACCAGGCTCCATACCAAAGGAAAACACTGTTGGAAAAATAGCCAGTCCTGCCAGCATTGATACTAAGGTATCAGACAACGCCACCTTTACAGCAGTACCAAACATGTTATTATCTTCTGTAAAATAGCTGCCATAAGTCATCATTGTACCCATCCCTAATGAAAGCTTAAAAAAGGCCAAGCCTAAAGCTGCCAGTATCGCCGCTGCCGACAATTGCCCGAAATCAACATGGAATAAGAACTTGACGCCTTCCGCCGCACCAGGTAAAGTCAACGCGCGAATATCGCAAATAATAATCAAGACAAAGAGTAAAGGCATTAAGGTTTTAGTAATTTTCTCAATACCTTGTTTTACACCCATAGCTAAGATACTAGCGACAACAGCTATAACGATAAATTGCCAAATAATCGGGGAGATAGGTCCCATAATGACTAAACCAAACTGAGCTTTAGCAACTTCCATGGTAACACCGACAAAATCACCATTTATCGCTTTAAAAAGATAATAATATACCCAACCTGCCACACAACTATAAAAGAACATAATGATATAGGCAGCACCTACGCCCATGGTACCGATATTCTTCCATGCCGTACCTGGCTTTAATTGTTTCAACGCACCCACCGCATTTTTTCTAGTTTTACGGCCAATATAAAATTCACTGAGCATAATTGGCAAGCCGACAAATATGATACATAATAAATATACCAATAAAAAAGCACCACCACCATTTTGCCCAGTCAAATATGGAAATTTCCAGATGTTTCCTAGGCCCACTGCTGAACCTAATGTGGCAAAAAAGACTGCTAAACCTGAAGAGAATTTTTCTCTATTTTTAATTTTTTCCATATATTCCACTCCTATTTTCCACTATTTGTTGCAACACATATTATACTTCATGTATTCCCAGATTGCACATTATTTTGTCTTTAATTTTTGTTGTTATTCATAGCACTACTTTGTAAAAATAAATAGGCGAACTACAACCTAACAGATCGTTAAATCTGTTAGGTGATAGTTCACCGATCGGTACTATTTGTTTTTTATCTAAAGTATCCTATCCCAGCAGAAAATAGTTGTTGATCTTTTTTCCCTGGCACATTTTTCACCACATCAGTACCCATTCTTTCTGAATGGCCCATTTTACCTAAGATTCGTCCATCTGGGCTAGTAATGCCTTCTACTGCATCCACTGAACCATTGGGATTATAACGAATATCATAGGTAGGCTGGCCACTTTTATCAACATATTGACTGGCAATCTGTCCATTTTCCCGTAAAGTAGCAAGCGCGGCAGGATCGGCAACAAAACGTCCCTCGCCATGGGATGCAGGAATGGAATATACATCCCCTAGCGCTACATTATTAAACCAAGGGGAAAGTTTGGATACCACTTTAGTTTCCACCATGCAGGAAATATGTCGTCCAATTTTATTATATGTTAGCGTAGGACAAGCAGGGGATAAGTCAACAATTTCACCATAAGGTACTAGCCCCAACTTAATCAGTGCCTGAAAACCGTTACAGATACCCAACATCAGTCCGTCACTTTTTGATAAAAAGTTTGCCACTGCTTCTTTCATTCTAGCATTTCTAAAGAGAGTAGCGATAAACTTCCCTGAGCCATCTGGTTCATCCCCCGCACTAAAGCCACCTGGTAACATAATAATTTGGGCTTTACTAATTCGGTTTACCATTTCAGCAATGGACTCTTCGAGAGCAGCGGATGTAAGATTTCTAATGACCATGGTATCCACCATCCCCCCCGCCATTTCGAAAGCACGCGCCGAATCATATTCACAGTTAGTCCCTGGAAAAACAGGAATAAATATACGGGGCCTGGTAACGTTATGATGAGGTGTTTGCGAATGAGACTTGCTAAATGATACCTGCCGTGGTTTCCCCTCTATTAAGCCTGTGTGGGTGGGAAAAACCTGTTCTAAAGGTTCTTGCCAAGTTTTCTGTGCTACATCAATTTCAATAATAGAGCCATTAATTGCTAGCACTGGCTGCTCTTGTGTATAACCGAGTATTGTACAAAGCATATCACCAACAACTTCCTGTACATCAACACCTGCAGGAATTTCCAAGATCAAGGAACCATAATCCGCAGCAAATAGTTGGCTTGCTTTTATTTCACCGGTAAATACCATACCGATACGATTTCCAAAACTCATTTTACTGATGGCTGCTGCTAACCCGCCAACTTTTACCGTATGGGCGGCGACAACTTGACCTGCTGCAATTAATGCCGTAATCTTTTCATAATTTTGGCCTAACGTCGTAAATTCAGGTAGTTCATACTCATTACGCACCAGGGGCACCAGTACCACTTTACTGCCTATCTGCTTAAACTCTGGTGAAATGACTTGGTTAGCTTTGACCACATTGACAGCAAAAGCTACTAATGTTGGTGGTACACTTAACTCTTTAAAGGTTCCTGACATACTATCTTTACCGCCAATGGCGGCAATACCAAATTGTTGCTGAGCGTGTAGTGCTCCTAACAAGGCACTGAAAGGTTTGCCCCATTTAACAGCATCCAGACCTAATCGTTCATAATACTCTTGTAGCGTTAGCTTAATAGCATGGTAATCACCACCCATGGCTACCACTTTAGCCACCGCTTCCACCACGGCATAGACGGCACCATGAAACGGGCTCCAAGTGGATAGCCGGGGGTCATACCCGTAGGTCATGAGTGTGGCCGTATTTGTTGTCCCTTTCAATAGTGGAATTTTGGCAGCCATACCTTCGGCTGGGGTGGCCTGGAAAGCACCGCCAAAAGGCATGAGCACTGTACCGGCACCAATACTGCTATCAAACATTTCAACAAGACCTTTTTGACTACAAACATTCAATTGGCGCAAATTATCCAGCCAAGCTGTCTTTAAGTCATCGGCACGATAAGGCGCTTCTGCAAAGAAATTTTCGCCAACAACGGGCCCGACAACTTTGACCTTGGTCCGTTGCTGGATACCATTGGTATCTAAAAATTCCCGACTCAAATTGACAATTGATTGACCACGCCAATTCATGATAAGTCGCGCCTGATCGGTGACAGTGGCTACGACGGTGGCTTCCAGGTTTTCCGCCTCAGCATAAGCAATAAATTCTTTTACATGCTCAGGGGCTACCACTACTGCCATGCGCTCCTGAGATTCAGAAATTGCCAATTCAGTACCATCAAGGCCGTCATATTTTTTCGGCAGAGCATCCAGGTTAATGACTAAACCCTCCGTGAGTTCACCAATGGCAACAGACGATCCGCCTGCACCAAAATCATTACAGCGTTTAATCAAAACGCTGGCTTCTGGGCATCTAAAAAGCCTCTGTATTTTTCGTTCCGTAGGTGCATTACCTTTTTGTACTTCTGCACTACATGTTGCCAAAGACTCTTCTGTATGTTCCTTAGATGAACCTGTAGCACCGCCACAGCCGTCCCGCCCAGTTCTGCCGCCTATCACAATGACCACATCACCAGGGACAGGGCGCAAACGCACCACATTGGCTTTCGGAGCCGCTGCAATAACAGCACCAATTTCCATACGTTTAGCAATAAAACCTTCATGATAGATTTCCGTTACTTGGCCTGTAGACAGTCCAATTTGGTTGCCATAAGAGCTATAGCCTTCAGCCGCCCCTACAGTGATTTTACGTTGAGGTAGTTTCCCTGACAATGTATCTTCGATTTTGGCGCGGGGATCACCACTGCCTGTCAGACGCATGGCCTGATAGACATAAGATCTGCCCGACAATGGATCTCTAATGGCTCCGCCTAAGCAAGTTGCCGCACCACCAAAAGGCTCAATTTCCGTAGGATGGTTATGTGTTTCATTTTTAAACATGACCAGCCATTCTTGGACGATACCATCTACGTCCACGGGCACAACAATGCTACATGCATTAATTTCCTCGGACTGATCTAGATCTTTCAGCAAACCTTGCTGACGGAGATCTTTCATGCCAATAACCGCAAGATCCATCAGGCAAACATCTTTGACCTTATCACCATATACTCTAGCCCGCATCTGCTGATACTGCTGATATGCCTGTTCAATAGGCTCGGCAAAATGTCCGGCCTCAATCTCCACATCTTCCAGAATGGTAGAAAAAGTAGTATGGCGACAATGATCTGACCAATATGTATCCAGCACCCGTATTTCTGTAACCGTGGGATCCCGCTGCTCATCATCTCTGAAATATTGCTGACAAAAAACAAGGTCTTCCACTGCCATGGCCAGCCCCATCTCTTCCAAAACTATTTGTAACTGGGACCTATTTTGGGTCGTAAAGTCACTAATAATTGCCACATCGGACGGATTGTCCACTATCAATGCTAAACTTTCTGGTTTGTCCAGGCCTGCTTCCCGCGCCTCAACTGGATTAATGGTATATGCTTTAATCTGCTGCAGTTCTTCTTCAGAAATGTGGCCTTGTAAAATAATGACTTTGGCTGTGAGAATAGACAGACGTTCCCTTTGTGTCAGTAATTGGACACATTGGGCCGCCCAGTCAGCACGCTGATCATATTGACCGGGTAGATATTCCACAGCAAAGATCTTGTCCTCAGAATTGATAGGCAATACCTCATCATATACATCATCAACGGTAGGCTCGGAGAGTATAATGTGTTTAGCCTCAGCATACTCCTGATCCGTAATAGCGCCTATATCATAACGATTGATAATACGTAGACCCCTCAGCCCTTGTATACCAAGATTATTCACTAGATCAGCATACATACCCTGGGCTTCCACTGCAAATTCCCCGCGTTTCTCAACAAAAATTCTTTTCACAGTATTAGGCATGGAACGACCTCCTCTATTTTTAAACACTCTTTATTGTTATTGTAGTATACTATGATTGTTAATAATAATTAATAATACTAATACTACCTATTAGGAGTGTTTATATATGGATATTAATTTTGAATTATATAAAGTATTTTATTATGTTGCTAAGCATTTAAGCTTTTCAGTAGCCGCCAGTAAGCTTTATATTTCCCAATCGGCAGTGAGTCAGGCCATTAAATTACTGGAAGAAAAACTTAATGACAAACTATTTGTGAGAAGCACAAAACAAGTACACCTTTCACCTGCTGGGGTACTCTTATTTACCCATGTTGAACAAGCCTTTCATTTTTTGAAGTTAGGGGAACGTAATATTAACGAACTCCACTCCTTAGAACAAGGGGAACTAAAAATTGGAGCCAGTGATACCATCTGCAAACATCATCTATTACCTTATTTTAAACAATTTATTCAACTATATCCAAAGATTAAACTTAATGTTACCAATCGTCCTTCCCCCATTTGCACTGAATTATTGGCAAAAGGTCTAGTTGATATTAGTGTGGTTAACCTTGACCCTCGGGAATCCTATCACAATATGACTGTCAGTAAACCTGCTATTCTTCATGATGTATTTATCGCCAGCTCTGCTTTTGCTCACCTTCAAAGCCGGCACCTCAGCCTAGAAGATATCGCCGCCTTACCACTACTGACTTTGGAAAAAAATACAACGACCCGCTGTTTCCTGGACTCTATTTTCGCGAAAAAGAACATTCCTTTTGAGCCAGAAATCCAGCTAGGCAGTGTAGATTTATTAATTGAACTGGCTAAAATTGGCCTTGGTATTGCATTTGTCAGCCGTGAATATATACAGCAAGAACTGGCCAACAATCAGTTGTTCACCCTCACCCTCACGACAGAGATTCCTCCACGTGAACTTGGGATTATTACTTTTGATTGCCTACCAGTTCCTCTTGCGGCCCAAAAATTTATTGAGTTATTATAAAAATGATGTTAGCATTCACATGCTAAGGTCGCAGCTTACACAAATCTTTTAGCAAAGATTTGGTTCCAAGAAATGATGTTAGCATTCACATGCTAAGGTCGCACTTACACAAATCTTTTGACAAAGATTTGGTTCGAGGAAATGATGTTAGCATTGCGATGCTAACGAAGCGACTTACACAAATCTTTTAGCAAAGATTTGGTTCGCTGCTTCATTTCACTTTGGGGATGTTACAGCCTGCGAAAATTTCTGCCATTTCTTTTTTTACTCGTTGCTTAATTTTCTTTTTTTCGCCTGGCAACAGCTCTTTTTTGGCTGTGCCAAATAAATAATTATCCATATCAAATTCTTTTAAAATCATTTTGGTATGAAAGATGTTTTCTTGGTAGACATTCACATCAATCATCTGATACAGTTCCCGGGTTTCAGGACGAATATAGTTTTGAATGGAATTTATTTTATGATCAATATAGAGTTTTTTGCCACTCATATCACGGGTAAAACCACGCACCCGATAATCAATAATGGCAATATCCGAACATAAACTTTTAATCAAATAATTTAAGGCTTTAAGTGGTGAAATCTCGCCACACGTCGAAACATCAATATCAGCACGGAAAGTACTAATGCCCTTATCTGGGTGGCTTTCAGGATAAGTATGCACCGTAATATGACTTTTATCCAAATGAGCGACCACAGCATCTGATCTCGGTTCTTGCAGTACACCCGTTTCTCCATCTTCTTCACTGTCTGGTGAAGCAGAAACTAGTCCTTCAGAAATAAGCATGGTTACACTGGCACCCTGGGGTTCATAATCTTGCTTAGCAATATTCAAAATATTAGCACCGATCATCCTTGCGACTTCTGTCAAGATACCTGTAAGTCTTTCAGCATTATATTCTTCATCAATGTATTCAATATAGTCCTGACGATGTTCTGGACTTGTCGCATAACATATATCATACATGTTAAAACTAAGTGTTTTAGTCAGGTTATTAAACCCATATAATTTTAATTTTTTTATTGACTTTATTTCCATATGTCGCTCCTTACTGTGCTTTATAAATTTTATTTATGCCCTGAACAGCCTCGTACTATGACCGATTAGGAATATTACTTTTTGCAAATTATCACAATTACATTATACTCCTAATAATACATGTTAACCTATTTTTTTTTTGCTGTAAAGAGCACCCAAAGCATTAATAGGAAGGATAGTTGACTAATATGGACTGCAAAGAAATTTTACTTATATACCTGCCCTTGGATTTCTCCATGACGTATCTCGGCTACTTTATTATCATCTAACATCACTATTTTAGGAACAAAACTCTCAGCCTCCTCCTCAGTCATCATCGCGTATGCGATAATAATGACCTTATCACCAGGCTGAACCATACGGGCCGCTGCACCATTTAAGCAAATAACACCGGAATGAAGGGCCCCCTTGATTACATATGTTTCAAAACGATTACCATTATTATTGTTGACAATCTGTACTTTCTCATTGGGTCTAATTCCTGACGCCACGAGCAAAGCCTCGTCAATAGTAATGCTCCCCATATAATTAAGATTAGCCTCAGTAACAGTCGCGCAATGAAGTTTACCTTTCAAACTGGTAATAAACATCTTATTTCACCTCCAAAATAGTATTATCAATTAAACGAGTTTTACCAATACGAACAGCGATGGCGAGCAAAACCTTGCCTTTAATGGTAGTTATCGTTTGTAATAAAGGGTATTGGTAGATCTCTACATATTCCCACTCAGCTAACTCTTCTGCCTGAATGGCAGCCATTACCTGTGACCTTATTGTTTGGACATTATCCTCTCCTTGTGCCACCAACTCCTCAGCAAGTTTTAAACTGCGGGACAATACCAGCCCAGCATGGCGTTCGCTGGCCGACAAGAAGGCATTACGAGAGCTCATAGCAAGCCCATCTGCTTCCCGTACAATAGGTACTACTTCCAAGGTAACATTCATATTTAAATCAGCCACCATACGCTCAAGTACGAGTACCTGCTGGGCATCTTTTTGACCAAAAAATGCCTTATTGGGCTGGACAATATTAAATAGCTTGTTAACAACCGTCGCCACCCCGCGAAAATGGCCAGGACGAGATAATCCACATAATTTTTCAGTAATGCCTGCAACGTCAATGACACTATTATAACCCTCAGGATACATTTCCCCAACTGGAGGATGGAAGATTACATGCACGCCTACACTAGCTGCTTTTTCACAATCACCTGTCAAATCCCGAGGATATTTAGCAAAATCCTCATTAGGCCCAAATTGAGTAGGATTGATAAAAATACTCGTTACCACAATATCACAAGCCAACACGGCACGCTTCATTAGGGCTAGATGCCCTTCATGGAGAAACCCCATAGTAGGTACTAAAGCAATGCTCTGTCCCTGCCTTTGAGCCGTTTTGACAAATTTACGCATTTCTTTTATGGTTTCAATCTTTTTCATGTTCATCTCTCCATTCTATTATTTAATATCAATAACATAAAATAATTAGACACAATACAGGCTGAAATATATAGCATAAATTATCCCGCTCCAAACCCATCATCCTGAGCAAATTTCTCCAATACCTAACCCATCATGGGTCAGGAGTAGCAACAAATGTGATCTCGGCATATTGTGTAATATCGGTCGCCTTTGTCACCCTTGGTACTGCACATTCGTCACTCCTCTTAAATGAGCCGTCCATAACCGATGGCAAAATAAAAAGCCTAACGGCACTTGTCCGAAAGGCATAGTTCTCTTGACTACCTCCCGTCTCAGTCCATCATACAGATCTAAGCGGATTATAACGATTAAATTTTTGAAAACATTGGCACTACAGCAAAAATTACCTTATTAAGGTATGGTTCATAGTGATACCACCCAAAATAATCCTTGCTATGATAAATCACTTAAATCATAACACAAGCTGGCTTTTAAAAACAAGCTTTTTTTAAGTCATCAAAAATACAATACTTTCTTTACAATACATCTCTCTGAGTGTACAAAAAAGCTAACCTAGGATAAACTATATCTAGGAGGTATTTATATGAATATTATCACTGGAGAACAAAAAATTCTAGCTATTTTAGCTCATAGTTCTTATTTCCTCGGCGGTCTGGGATTTATCATCGCACCATTAGTCATATTTTTGCTAAAAAAAGATGATCATTTTGTCTATGAACACGCCAAACAGGCACTTGTCGCCCATATCGCCATCTTCACCACATCATGTATTGTTGGGCTATTATGTATGCTTTTAATTGGTGTATTATTACTGCCCATTATCGGTATTCTATGGATTGTACTCTTCGTTACTTCCATCATCGGTACAATCAAGGCACTCAATGGTGAAGAATATCAATATCCGTTTATTCAAAGATTCGTTAATAAACTTTAATAAGAATAACTCATGATTGAACATCCCTTATGAATAGTGCTAAGATAGAAGTGAAATTCAACTAATCAATGGTATATGGAGGAATATATGAAGCATAAAATCCGACAATACTTACATGTAGCCCTTGGCTGTCTACTGTGCAGTATCGCTATTAATCTTTTCTTAGTGCCTCATCATCTTATCAGTGGTGGTGCAACTGGCCTAGCGATTATCTCCAACTTTTTATTTGGTTTTCCCATAGGAGTGGTACTCTTTCTATTAAATATACCCTTACTCTATGCGGCTTATCGTTACCTTGGCAAAAACTACACCATCAACACCATCTTTGGTACAATATTTTTTTCCTTTACTGTGGATGCAACCAAATTCTTGACTGCATTTAGCCCCTTGGATGATCCCATATTAGCCTGTTTGACCGGTGGATTTATTTCTGGAATAGGCTCGGGACTCATCTTTCGTGTGAATGGCAGTGCAGGTGGGACTGATATTGTTGCCGCCATTATGAAAAAATACTACTCCCTAAACGTTGGTTTTGTTGGCCTCGCCGTCAATAGTGTTATTGTGCTGATTGCAACAATACTCTTTGGACTTAAACTAGCAGTATTAACACTGATCTCAATGTATGTTGGCGCAAATATCACGGATAAAGTAGTTGAAGGTTTCAATCGCCGCAAATCAATCACTATTATCTCCGATAATGGCAATAAAATTGCCGCGGCCATCATCAAAGAAGTGGGTCGCGGCGTTACTATCTTACATGGGGAAGGAGCCTTTACCCGCCAAAATAAGCAGATTGTATTTGTTATTGTAAGCCTCACTCAAATCGCTAAAATTAAGTTTATTGTTGAGCAACAAGACCCCTGCGCTTTCATGATTGTACAAGATGCGGCAGAGGTCATGGGGAGAGGTTTCACTTTGCCCAATTTGAAAAATACATAGTTATTTAATGAAATCCCATAACAGCATCATATTAAGCACCGAGACAATCAAACCAATTGTCCACAATAGGATTTGCTGACGACCATTATTTGCGTATTTACCCATAACTTTTTTAGACGA
>Ga0209123_1001159_pt1 | contig 27430 bp, 22 predicted proteins | sample BarGraIncu00431A_FD_184500 | JGI IMG/M metagenome (GOLD analysis project Ga0209123, IMG submission 184500) | Arctic peat soil microbial communities from Barrow, Alaska, USA - Barrow Graham LP Incubations 004-31A (SPAdes) (version 2) | ecosystem: Environmental > Terrestrial > Soil > Wetlands >...
TTTTTGAATTTAGACTTCTAGCCGCAATACTAGGTTTGTAATTTGTTTCTTTAATTACTTCTTCAATTCTTTGTCTTGTTTTTTCAGACATTTTTTCCGTTTTACCATTTAAATAAAAAGAAACAGTCGTTTTAGAAGTATCTGCCAAACGTGCGACTTCTGTAATTGTAATCTTACCGTTGTATGCCATATCTAACCCCATATTTTAGTATTCTTATCTTCCTATGTTCTTATACTAACATAAAAAAATGGTTTAGTAAACTAGTTTACTAAATATTTTTTTATTATTTATTTAATATCTTTGTTTCTAATAGCTACTCCTCCGCTAGCATACTGGACGCAAAAATGGAGCAACAAATATTGCTCCATTTTAATATTTGGTTACAGCTTAAATTTTTGAACCATAGCATTTAGTTTCTCGGCAAGTATTGCTTGGCTTTGAGACGCTTTTGTTATTTCCCCAATTGCCATAACAGACTCGTTAACACTTGCTAATATTTCTTCTGAGCTAGCAACTGATTCCTCAGCTGTAGCTGATACATTTTCAATTGCTTTCTGAATTTCTGTTACAGTTTCATTAACTATGTTCATCGACTCTCCAATATCAGAGGATAGGTTATTAAATACTACAGCATCTGCGCCGTATTGTGTACTTGTATCTATAAATATTTCATAATCGGGTTTAACTTTATCATCCATAAATATCAATACATCCTGAGCATTGCTAGAAAGATTTTGGAATGCCAGCTCAACTTTCCCCGTTATTTCTTGAATTCTTTGAACTGTATTGGATGACTGTTCAGCTAATTTTCTAACTTCATCAGCAACCACAGCAAAGCCCTTGCCATGTTCTCCTGCTCTTGCTGCTTCAATAGCTGCATTAAGTGCAAGTAGATTTGTCTGACTTGCTATATTTCCTATTTCATCTGCCATTATTTTAACTTCACTAACAACCTTTCCTTCTTCAATTGCTTTTAATATGTGTTCTTGCTTTTCCGAATATAATTTATTTGCTGTACTATAGCTATTGTCGGCAATTACTTTAACTTTGTTTGCTTTTACTTCTATATCATTTGCGATTTTATTACCTTTATTTGCACGTTCAGTAACCTCAGCCACATTAGCTGCAATACTTTCTGTGGTTGCATTTATTTCTTCTGTTGTAGCGCTTAACTGCTCTGCTCCTAAGGATACTTGGCTTACTGATTCATTGACAATCTCCATTTTTGCTGATATTTCCTGCGTCGTAGCAGATAGTTCTTCACTGGTAGCGCTAATATCAGTAGCACTCTCCGCTATTGCTCCAATTAGTGTTTTTAAGTTTATAATAGCTTTATTTAAAGCTTTTGCTAAACCACCGATCTCGTCTTTAGTATCGATATTAACAGTTTTTGATAAATCATTTTCTCCAAGGGCCTCGGCAACGGTCAAAACCTTCTTTATCTGCCTAGAAGTTGTAATAGCGATTAATAACCCGAGTGTAATAGCAACAAATAATCCTAACCCAATTATTATGCTAATCTTCACAGCTGCTGTATTATATGATGATTGACTATTACCATAGTTAACTTTTGCCATATCCATATTTAATTTTATCTCTCTATCTAGAACTTCAAACATATCAGTTCTAATCTTAGTAACACCTGGAGAAAGTTCATTTGCTTTGGCATAGTTCCCTTGATCAACTTGTTTAACTAATTCCTCTCTGGCAATACGATAATTCTCAAGTAATTTTTCAAATTGTGTGAATAGCTGCTTATCTGCCTCAGTATTTATAGTTTTTTTGTATAATACAATAGCTGCATCATCTTTAGTTTTCAAACTTGCCATATCGTCTTTATTTTTTTGTATATCACTTTTGTTATTAGGGTCAAGAATTAACAATGCATCTTTTGTAATCCCTAATAAATTTGCTTTAATATTATTAATAGTATTAACTGCTACCAAATCCACATTATACATATTATCAATGTTCTTATCCATATTTTTCATGTTGTAGATCCCAATAAACCCAACAATACCTATAAACGAGGCTACTATAATAAAAGCTGACACTAGTTTTTGAATCATTTTTAAATTATTAAACCGTTTCATTAATTTTCACTCCCCAAATAAAATAATATTCTAAATTACTATAATTGCAATACTGTTTACAATATTACTATTATTTATGTTTTTATACAATATATATATAATTTGGAAACGGTTTTATAATATTTTTAAGGTAAACTTAAGTTTATATCAATCATAAATATACTAAAATGTAACATATTGCGGTATGGTGTCATAAGAGAACACCTTATATTGTGATAATGTGTGAAACAAAAGTTGTTTATGATTTTATAAATGCTTGACCCATATTAAGTACAGCGAAAGGATGTATAGTAATTAATGCACATGTAAATCAATATTATATTTGTATGTCATTTTTTGAACTTAAATATTCATGAATTGATTTCGCACCTTTTTTACCAGCACCCATAGCAAGAATAACCGTTGCAGCTCCACTTACTGCATCTCCTCCAGCATATATACCTTCCAAAGTTGTTTTTCCAGTTTCTTCTTCTGCTATTAGACATCCTCTTTTATTTGCTTGAAGTCCTTTAGTGGTTGTAGCAATCAATGGGTTTGGTGAAGTTCCAAGTGACATTATTACTGTGTCTACATCAATTACAAATTCACTACCCGGTAGTTCTACAGGAGTTCTTCTTCCAGAAGCATCTGGCTCCCCAAGTCGCATTCTGATACATTTAATTCCACTAACCCATCCTTTTTCATCTGCAAGAATTTCAACTGGATTACATAAAAGATCAAATATTATACCTTCTTCTATTGCATGATGAACTTCTTCAGCTCTTGCAGGAAGCTCAGCTTTAGATCTTCTATAAACAACGTGAACTTCTCCACCGAGTCTTAATGCTGTACGAGCTGCATCCATAGCTACGTTCCCGCCACCAACAACAGCAACTTTTTTACCTGCTTTTATTGGAGTATCATAACCTTCCTTAAATGCCTTCATCAAATTGTTTCTAGTAAGAAATTCATTTGCTGAGAAAACTCCATTGCTGTTTTCTCCAGGTATATTCATAAATATTGGAAGTCCTGCACCTGAGCCAACAAATATTGCTTGAAAACCTTCTTCACTTATAAGTTCATCAATTGTGACAGTTCGTCCAATAACTACATTAGTTTCTATTTTAACACCAAGTGCTTTTACATTATCAACCTCATGCTGTACGACTGTCTCCTTTGGAAGTCTAAATTCAGGTATTCCATATACAAGCACTCCACCTGCTTTATGAAGTGCTTCAAAAATTGTTACATCGTAGCCAAGTTTTGCTAAATCTCCTGCACATGTAAGTCCAGCAGGACCAGCTCCAACTACGGCAACTTTTTTCCCATTTTTGGAAAACGTCTTACTTAAATCAATATTATTTTCTCTTGACCAATCAGCCACAACTCTTTCTAACTTTCCAATTGCTACAGCTTCACCTTTTATTCCAAGTACGCATTTACCCTCACATTGGCTTTCCTGAGGACAGACTCTTCCACAAACGGCTGGAAGTGCGCTTGACTCTGCTATAACTCTAGCAGCTTTCTCAAATTCACTATTTTTAACATGTTCAATAAATTCCGGAATATTTATTGACACGGGGCATTTAGTAACACACAAAGGTTTTGTGCAGTGAAGACACCTTCTTGATTCTTCAACTGCATCTTCTAGAGAATATCCAAGACATACCTCTTCAAAATTTGCTTTTCTTATTTCTGGAGCTTGTTCTTTAACTTGTACCCTTTTCTTTATCTCCATTATTTATTCACCCCCAACCCTAAATTACATACATGTCCTTCTTCAGTCTTATATTGTGTTGATCTTCTCATTGCCTGATCAAAGTCGACAAGATGCCCATCAAATTCAGGACCATCAACACATGCAAATTTTGTTTCTCCGCCAACTGTAATTCTGCAGCCTCCGCACATCCCAGTTCCATCAACCATTACAGGATTCATACTAACTATTGTTTTAATATCGTAATCTTTTGTAAGCTTTGCTATAAATTTCATCATAATCATTGGCCCTATAGCAACAACAACGTCATATTTTTTTCCTTCTTTTTCAATAAGGTCTTTTAACAAATTAGTCACAAAACCCTTATATCCGTAAGTTCCATCATCTGTGGCTACATAAAGATTTCCTGTAACGATTTTCATTTCTTTTTCAAGTAGCAAATAATCCTTTGACTTACATCCAACAATAGCATCCGCATCAATCCCCTTTTCATGAAGCCATTTAATCTGTGGATAAACAGGCGCAGCTCCAACCCCTCCAGCTACAAACATAATTTTTTTCTTTTTTAATTCTTCAAGGTCCTCCTCTACAAAGTCTGAAGGTCTGCCAAGTGGTCCTACAAAGTCTTCAAAATATTCTCCCACTTCCATTAAAGCCATTCTCTTAGTAGAAGAGCCCATAGTTTGAAATACAATTGTTACAGTACCGGCAATTTTATCATAATCACATATTGTTAGTGGAATTCTTTCACCTTTTTCATCAATTTTAACAATAACAAATTGTCCTGGCTTTGCCGCTCTCGCAACTCTTGGTGCTTCAATATCCATTAGGTAAATATTTGGAGCTAAATATTCTTTCTTAGTGATTTTATACATCTATAATCCTCCTAGTAAGCTATTGTTTGTTGTATATAACTTTTAACAAATTTTTTGAATTAAGAGTAAAATCCAAAATAGATGATTGGAGGAGGGTATTTTTCCTCCAATCATCTATTTCTTTTTAGTGAATAAACTTAGAGCAAAATCAATAAGCTCATCATTAACTTCATCTGCAATAATTACATCTTTAATTTCTTTTACTGCTTTCATTAATTCAGGTTTAACTGTTTTACTAAATGTATCATTTGTAGACATGCATCCGCTACAAGCTCCTCTGAATCTAACATAGACATTCTTATCCGTAATCCTTTCAAGATCAACCCATCCTTTATGTTCTAATAGTTCAGGATTAATCTTTTTTTCAAGAACATCTAATATCTTGTTTTCCATTTCTTTTAATGATTCCTGTTCCATTTCATTCATATTTTTACCTCTTTGCAATATATTACGCCTTAATGCCTATGATTTACTATGATTGAAAACTATCTAAATAACAAAAAACTATTATAGCATCTCGTATATGATAGCTGCTCCCATACCCCCGCCTATGCACATGCTTACTAAGCCCATAGTTTGCTTTCTTCTCTTAAGTTCACTAAACATTTTACAACTTAAAAATGTTCCACTACCACCTAATGGATGGCCTAAAGCTATAGCTCCACCATTAACATTTATGATTTCTTCAGGCAAATTAAGAGCTTCAATACATGCCATAGCTTGAGAAGCAAAAGCTTCATTAAGTTCTATTAGATCCATGTCTTTTATTGTTAAACCTGTTTGTTTTAACACTTTTGGTATTGCATACATTGGTCCAACTCCCATTATGTCAGGTGGTACTCCAACTGCTGCAAAACCCACAACCTTAGCTATTGGCTGCAACCCATACGCCATAGCTTTTTCTTTAGTCATCATTAATACAAATCCTGCTGCATCACTTGTTTGAGAAGAATTTCCTGCTGTTACAGAACCATCTTTTTTAAATATAGTCTTCAAACTTGCTAATGCTTCCATTGTTTGTCCGTATCTTATCCCTTCATCTTTATTAAATATAAATGTTTCTTGTCCTGTACCATCTGCTAATGCTCTATAAGCTTGAACATCTACTATTTGCTCATCAAAATATCCATTTTTTTGCGCTGCTTCTGCTAAATGATGGCTTCTTAAAGCTAATCTATCTTGTTTTTCTCTACTAATATTATATTTTGCAGCTACTCTTTCAGCTGTTATACCCATAGAAAGATAGTGTCCCGGATTTGACCACATTAAATCTGGATGGGGGAAGTTCATATTTCCTCCACCAGGGATTGTGCTCATGCTTTCAACTCCACCTGCTATAGCTATATCTATATTACCCGCTAATATAGCATTATTTGCTGTCGCTATTGTTTGAACTCCTGATGAACAAAATCTGTTTACAGACTGGGCAGGAACTTCATCTGGAAAACCTGCTAAACCTGAAGCTGTTCTGCCTATATTCAATCCTTGTTCTGCCTCTGAAAATGCATTTCCCATTATTATATCTTCAACATCTCCATATTTAACCTGTTTAGTCCTAGCCATTAAGCCTTTTAAGGTCTGAGCTGCTAATTCTTCAGGTCGAGTATTTTTAAGAGATCCTCTTGGTGCTTTACCAACTGCGGAGCGTGCATAACTAACAATAACTACTTCTCTCATTTTATTACCTCATTTCTTTTTTGCTCAACCACGCTAGCAAAAGCTTGTGCTTCTAAATTTAAGAACTGCTGCTCTAATATTAAAGTTTTTTTAGGAACATTTCCTCCGCATATAATTCCTGCTATTTTTAAAGCAACTTGATAAATTGCTTTAGGCATAAACAATCCTTCATACCTGTTTACAATTGTTATTTCTAAAGCGGCTCTGCCAGTTGTTCCTGAAACAGTAACCGATTTTTGTTCAACTTTATCAAATCCTTCATTAAACATATTCAAAACTTTTTGTTTTCCTTTTTCTATAATATCTTCATCTTCCTTAATAATAAAAGTATTTTTGGGAAGAAGATCTTTTGCTTTTGCCTCAAATATACTCTCTACTTTTTTAGGAGCATATACATTATTTAAAAGGACTTTTAAAAATGGAATTATATCATGTCCTGCTACATTATCACCTATTGCATAAGTATCTATAATTTGTGCAGTTAAGCCTCCACCCATAGGGGTTAATCCTTGACTGAAATCATAACCAAATTTAACAACTTTAGGGCATGCTATAACAGCGTGGCTATTTAAAGCAATTTCATAGCCAAAACCAACTGATTGACCTTTTAATAATGTTACAACGGGTTTGCTATAATGCCTAATTGTTGTTGTCAAGCTTTGAAATGCTTTCGCACAGTTAGCTAAATCTTCATTTGACTCTACAGCATTTCCTGAACATAGATTTTCATCATTACCAAATACTACTACACCATTATATTTATCTTCTATTTCTTTTAAAGCATTTGCTGCCCATTCTGCTGTTTTAGAACTTATTTTATTACCTTCACCACTAAATACAAGTGCAACTACTTTGTCACCCATATTTAGTATGGAAGCTTCATTAATTTTAGTAACAACAGAATATTTAGCAGATAGTTTATCACTAATCATAATATTCTCCTTTTTATCTGTTTTATTTAATCATTAAGATTCATTATTTTAGCAAGTCCACCCCATTGTTCGTAGAATATTTCTGCTGGCATCAACTTAACATCTTTAATGATTGGTTTATACTCCATTTGATCTAATATATCCGTTTGCAAATCTACTCCAGGAGCAATTTCAATTAATTCAAGTCCTTCATGAGTTAATTTGAACACAGCTCTCTCAGTAACATAGTAAACATTTTTATTATCTTCTAGTGCTAATTGACCATTAAAAGAAACTTGCTCAACATCATTTAAGAATTTTATAATGTTTCCTTCTTTTACTATTTTTAATTGTCCATTACCTATTTCTACGTCAACTCTACCAACAAATATAGTTGTAAATACTATTGTCTTAGCTCCTGATGCAACATCCATAAATCCACCTACGCCAATACCTAATCCGCTTAATTTACTTGCATTGACATTACCAGTTGGAGCTACTTGTAAAATCCCCAAACATCCAAAATCTAAACATCCACCATCATAGAAGTCAAAATTATCTGCCATTTCTATTGTCGCTTCTGGATTCCAACAGCAGCCAAAATCATGTTTGTTAGCTGGCATTCCACCCATATTCCCTGCTTCCGTTGTAAAAGTGATTTCATTTATAACTCCTTCTTCAGCAGCAACTGATGAAATTGCTTCCGGGATACCAACTCCTAAGTTACAAACATCACCTCTACGCATAAACATAGCAGCTCTTCTTGCAATTACTTTACGAGCACTTAATGATTCTATCTCAACGCTTTCAAGTGGTACTCTTAATTCTCCACTGAATGATGGATTGTAGTATGACTGTGCTGTCTGCCAGTGATTTTCTGGTTTTGCACAAAATACATAATCAACCATAACACCTGGAACAGCAACATCTTTTGGCGCAATGGTTCCAACTTTTACTATTCTTTCAACTTGGACAATTACAATACCGCCACATGCTTTTGCTGCCTGGGCCGCTGAAATTTGTCCTAATTTATATCCTTCACGGTAAAGAGATATATTACCATTTTCATCAGCAATACTGCCTCTTATTAATGTAACATCAACTTTAGGTATTTTATATAACAACCATTCTTCATCATGAATGTTAATAACTTCTACCTGTGGCTCAGTATCCCTAGCACTCTGATTCATTGCACCACCCTCATAACGAGGATCCATCATAGTCCCTAATCCTATTTTTGTTATTACACCAGGCTTTTTTGCAGCTATATATCTTGTCATTGTTGAAGTAACACTTTGAGGAAAATTGAATATTTCTGCTTTGTTGTCTCTGGTAATATTCTTCATATTAAGTCCGCAACCGCCTAAATGTCCTCCAATTCCCCTTTTAAGGAGACCTTCATGAGCTAGATGCGCCAAACCAGCTTCATTTCTATCTCCTATAGAAGAATTCCAATATGCAGTTAAATCTCTTGGACATCCTGTTTCAAAAAAACTTTTTTCTATTTCCTTTACTGCTTCATCAGCATATCCGCCTAATGTTATACCAGTTATATATAAGGTATCGCCATCTTTGATATAATTTTTAATTTCACTTGATTTAATTATTTTTTTCATTTAATTTATCCTTTCGCGATATATTATCTTTTATGTGTGAAATTAGGATTTCTTTTTTCTACAAATGCTTTCATGCCTTCCTTTTGGTCTTCTGTTTCAAAGCATAGAGAGAATAAAGATTTTTCATATCTTTTACCTGTATTTATATCATTATCTACTGCATAATTTATAGCAGATTTAGCATATTGAAGAGAAGCAGCTGGTTTTTCACAAAGTTTTTTAGCGAAAGCTAAAGCTTCATTCATAACCTCTTCATCTGGCACACATTTAGTTACTAATCCAATTTCATAAGCTTCTTTTCCTCTTACAATTTTACCGGCCATAACTATTTCTTTAGCTTTTACAGGACCAATCATCTTTGTAAGTCTTTGTGACCCACCTGCACCTGGTATTATTCCAAGACCAACTTCAGGTAGGCCAAACATTGATTTTTCACCTGCAATTCTAAAATCACAAGACAATGCGATTTCGCAACCGCCTCCCAGTGCAGGTCCATTAATTGCTGCTATCACTGGTATAGGAAGGGACTCTAATGTATCGTTAATATAATGCGCTTTTTTTGCTGTTCTTTCTGCATCAAACTGGTTCGCATTCATCATTTCCTTAATATCAGCTCCTGCTGCGAAAGCTTTACTGCTACCTGTTATTATTAAAGCCCTTACAGTTGTGTCTGCATTAATTATATTAATTGCTTCAATCATATCATTGTTTAGTGCATCACAAAGAGCATTCATTGCTTGTGGTCTGTTTAATTTAATTAAAGCGATCTTATCTTCTATTTTAAGAATAACATTTTCAAATTCCTTTTCCATAATTTCACTTCCATATTTTTAATATTTGTAAAAACCTTCGCCAACTTTTGGGCCTAATTTCCCTGCGCGAATCATTTGTTTTAATATAGGTTGAGGAGCATAATTGTTATTATTAAATTCTTCCTTAAAGTAATTTAACACGTCAACTGTCAATTGCATGCCACCAAAGTCTATCATTTGGAAAGGTCCCATAGGGTAATTTAATCCTAATTTAACGGCAGTATCTATGTCTTCTACTGACGCAACCCCCTCTGATAACATTTTAGCTGCTTCATTTAAATAAGGTAAAAGTAATCTATTTACTATAAATCCTGGCGAATCCTTTTTTACTTCAACCGGAGTTTTTCCAAGAGATAACGCAAATTGTAAAGCAATTTCAATTGTTTTTTCAGATGTGTTCAGCCCATTAATTATTTCAACTAATTTCATTACTGGAACTGGGTTGAAAAAGTGAATTCCACAGAATTGATTAGGCCGTCCTGATGCTTTACCAATTTCTGTTATTGACATTGATGATGTATTTGTCGCAAATACTGTTTCTTTTCTGCATATGCTATTTAATTCTTGAAATACACTTCCTTTAAGTTCTATATTTTCCAATACAGCTTCAACAACAAAATCTACATCTTTAAAATCTTTCAAACTATCTGTTATAGTAACTCTTCCCAAAATTTTTTCCTTTTCTTCAGGAGTCATCTTGCCTTTTTCTATTGATTTTGTGAAATATTTGTTCATTCTTTCAAGAGAAGCATTTACAAATTCCATTTTGATATCTCTGATTATTACTTTATAACCCATTGTAGCTACTACTTGGGCTATACCAGTACCCATAGTACCAGCGCCAACTACTCCGACTGTCTTAATTTCCATAATTTCCTCCAAAATTATTGAGAGATATACTATTATATCCCTCAAGTTTTTTAACTAATATTATTTTGTGTATCTTGCAAATTTATCTAACATCTTTCTTGGTGTTACATATTCTCTATCAAATATAGGAATATCTTTTTCTATGCCTGCAAGATATTTTGCAATTCCTTTTAATTCTTCAAGCGGATATCTTGACATCATTGCAACTTCTTCCATTACAGGAGATCCACCACCGTGAAGCCCTGCAACCATCATTCCGCTACCAAATTCAGAAAGTTGTTGATCTTCTATCATTCTGAAGCACCTATGAACATTTTCTGCAGATATATTAGGATTTCTCATTATATATTTATTAAGAAGTGCCCCTGTTTCTGGTGCATAATATTCTTCTTCCAATGGTAATGTCGCTATTAATCCGCCTGCTAAATCAGCAAGTATTTTATTTTCATTGTAAATTTCTTCTCCAGCAAGTTTTCTGCCGGCATTTGTTAACATTTCATCAGGTATATATGTTCCTGAAGGTGATTTTTGACCTTTAACAGCACTTGCAACTCCACAAGCATAAACAACCTCTGCTATTCCTATTATGTGCGCCAATTTTCCTTTTACATGGGACGCTTTTGCTATTCCATTATATTCAGCAACTAATGCTGCCATACTTGCTAAAACTTCTGAAGTTGCTGGTTTGCATCCAGTGTATGAGTGTCTGTGAAAGTGAGCAAACATTAATGCTAAAAATCCAGCATAAGGAGTTTGTCTTGAATCGGCTTGTCCATTCATAAATATTCTATCATTTGGAATGAAAACATCATCAAATATTGTTAATGATTCCATATCTCCAACATGTGCAATAGGTGCGTCAATATGGCTTCTTTTGTGTCTTACTCCAGGAAGAGCTGCTATTTTAATTCCGTCCCAGTCAGCAGGTATAGCAAATGATACTGCATAATCTTTATCATCAGGACCCATAAAGCGTGTTGGAGTTACTATTATTTCATCAACATATGGAGCTGAAGAGTTACATGATTTTGCTCCTCTTACTATTATTCCATCAGGTCTTGTTTCTACAACTCTCAAGTACATATCTGGATCTGCTTGTTCAGAAGGTCTCTTCATTCTGTCGCCTTTAACATCAGTTTGAGCACAGTTTGCAACTATATCATTTTCTTGAACATAAGCTAAATATTTCAAGAAATTTTTGTTGTAGCTTGTTCCTAAGGCTTCATCCATTTCATAAGTTACAACTGATAAGGCATTTAAAGCATCTATGCCCATACATCTTTGGATACATCCACCAACTCTATGTGACAAAAGTTTAGTCATTTTTTGTTTCTTCAATAAGTCATCTTCTGTTTGATGAATATGAGTAAATCTGTTAATTGTTTCTCCTGTTAAATGAGAAGTTGCTGTACAAACATCTTTGTATCTATCATCATTAGCACAATCAAAAGTTTGTCTCATCACATACATTCCTGATTCTACTAATGGATCAGATCTGTCTATAATTTTTCCTCCTACATAAATATTAGATTTCATTTTTAGCATTCTATTATGATATTGTTCAAAAGTTCCTACTGGCATATTATTTCTCCTTTCGATTTTCAAAATATTATTTCATTCTTAAATATGTTAATAAGCATTTACCATGCCAATAAATTTAAAAACAAATATTTTTTTTAAATTCTTATTATTATTTATCCTTTTCTTACTATTTAACAGCCAAACACAACACTCTTTCATTGTTATTTATATAGTATAAAATTTATAAAAACAAACAGTAAAATAGGAGATATCCTTTTATTGTAAATAAGTCAAGAGCTTGTATACAATATATACAAGATTTTATAATATAAAAAAAGCAATGTATATATTATATACATTGCTAAATATTCCTTATTCGAAACCATATTCACTTAATTTTTCATAAAAAGATCTTCTTGATATACCAAGCTCATTTATTGATTTACTTTTATTGTTATTATTTCTTATTAATGATTCCTTTATTAACTCTTTTTCCATCATTTTAATATTTGCTTTAAAATTTAAAGTTTCAAAATGCTTAACTTCCAAATTGTATTCATCCGGTATCACATATTTGGGTAAATCATTAATTCCTATTTGATTACTTGTTCTAATAATGTTTGCATGTTCTAAAACATTTTGTAACTCTCTTATATTTCCAGGCCAATCATATTTTTGCAACACTATTATTACATCTGCAGATAATGATATAAAATCATCATCATGTTTATTAAGTTTTTCCAAGATATTTCTTGCAAGCAATATTATATCATCTCTTCGTTCTCTTAACGGAAGAATATTTAGAGGAACAACATTAAGCCTATAATACAAATCGCTTCTAAAAGTTCCTTCCACTATCATATTTTCTAAATTTCTATTTGTTGCTGCAATTACTCTTACATCCAAAGATATAGGCTTTGTACCACCAACTCGTTCAATTTCCTTTTCTTGGAGGACTCTGAGAATTTTTGCTTGCATATTAAATGTCATATCACCAATTTCGTCTAAAAATATAGTTCCCCCTTGAGCAAGTTCAAATTTACCTAATTTACCTCCTTTTTTTGCACCTGTAAAAGCCCCCTCTTCATAACCGAATAGTTCACTTTCAAGAAGGTTTTCAGGGATAGATGCACAATTCACTTTTATTAAAGGCATTTTACTTTTTTTACTTTCTTTATATATTGCCCTTGTCAATACTTCCTTTCCGACCCCACTTTCTCCTCTAATTAAAACTGTAGTATCTGTTTTTGCTACTTTAGACGCAAGAAACAGCATCTCTTTAGTTTTATTATTTGAACATATATATTCCGAAAAAGACTGTGGCAGATGGTCTTTTTCAAGTTCCTTTTGAAAATACCTTGTAACTTCATGTATTCTTTGTAATTCTTTATTTAATTTCTCAATTTCTGATACATCATTAAATATTGAAACAGCGCCCTTGATTTCGTTATTATTATAAATAGGGAAACTCATTCCAACTGCATTTATTTTTATTGTTCTCAGATAATCAACAATATTATGCGATGCCATACCTGTCTCCATTACTTTAATAGCTGTTGCATCAGGTTCTATATCTCTCAGTTTTTTACCTATAGCTTTACCTGCCGATGTACAAAGTATTTCTTCATAGGCTTTATTAACATATACTATAGTCGTATCAGCATCATTAATCATTACGGCATCAGAAATATTATTTAAAATATCAAATAAAAACTCTTTATCCCAATTTTGTATAAAATCAGTAGTAATCGCATTATATTTATCAGTAATCATTTTTTCTCCTTATTGTATATTTTATATACATTACTTATATCAATAAAATAGGGCTACTATAGTCCATCTTATTACGTAAATGAAATATGCTTAACCTAAGCACTAACTTCATATTTGGAATACTAACTATCCCAAAGTGGAATAACCTGATAGTTCCTATGTAAATGTTTACAACATTTGTAAAATCAGAGACAATTTAAAGTTTTTTCTCTTTATCATACAACTTGTAAACGTAATGTTCCTTATGTAAGTATACTATATAAATATATAAAAATCATATATTATTCATAAACAATTTGTTAAAAATAGTAAAATGATATATGTTAATGGAATCTAAAAAAGATGAACTCTGTTCACAATACAGAAATCATCTTCTTAATTTAGCATAAGTTTTTATTAAATTTTAAAATTGATAATAAGCTTTGAGAAAAATATTAGTTTTTTAAAGTAGCTTCTGACATTTGCTTTTGTGCTTCAGGTTGTTGAGCAAAATGCGCGAATATATAACTTTCTCCTAAACTACAAACTAAAGCTAATAATAAACCAGCTATAAGCGTAAACGCAAGTCCTGCTTCATTTTTTCCACCTTGGGAAAATGTTAAAGCAACACAAGCAAAAATAAAAGGTAATCTGTTAAATAGAGTATTACCCAAAACTGTAAGATGAAGTCCCATAGTAATTGTAGTCATTACTGTTATTCCAACAAACATTCCTGCTGCAGCAGATAACCCAATAGAATTCATAAGCCCAATGAAAACAAAGTTAAGTTGTCCCCAAATTAAACCAGCTATAATGCTACAAAAAATGGCTGGAACATCTTTAGCTTTAGAACACATTCCAAAATAAACAGCTAATACTACGAAACTCATCCAACCAATTGTAAGGCCTGTATATCCATAAAAGAAAAAGAAAACAGCACAAATAAATGAAACCCAAAGACTAAATAGCCATAAAGCTTTTTTCATAAAGCACCTCTCTTAATACTATATTTTAACAAATTAACTAAATAACAGTTGCAACATGAAGTCCATCTTCATATGTCACGGATTCATAGGTTTCATAATTTCTTACTTCGTGATTGAATATCAAATTCTTAATATCATATCCCGCTAATGCATATGCTTTGTCTATTTGTTCAACTACTGTAACAGGTGAGCCTACAGCCGTAAACGGAACATAAACCCCATCATTGTTTATGCCAAGTACGTTTTCTTGAACATATGCAACATCACCACTTAAAACTTTTTCAACTTTCTTACCATTTTCTTCAACTTCTACTAATACCATCTCTCCACAGTATGAATGTCCCATAGGAAGGGCAACAACTCGTATACCATTGAATACTTGTTGATCACCATCTAATAAAGTCATTCTACCATTACAACTATATTCACAAGCAGTCTTAATATCACAAGGAAGGAAAGCATTTTTAGCTCTATTTAATTTTTTAGGCAATGATAAAGCAGCTAATGATTTTAATAATTCATCTTTTTGAATATAAAAATGAGCATTAGGAAACAACTTTAATCCACCCATATGGTCAAAGTGACAATGAGACATAATCACTGTATCAATATCTTCAGGAGTTAAACCGACTCTTGCTAGAACTTCTTTTGGCATTTTAACATTTTTAAAAGCATAAGCTTCACATATTGCTTTTGATTCAGGCTCATCATAGTTTACACCACAATCTTGCAATATATTATGACCATTACCTTGAATCAATGGATAAGACATAGTTAAACGCATAAAACCAGCATTGTGAGCACTTGCAATTTGACCAGAAACTGGTGCACTATCAGTATTAGCGTACTCTAAAATTTTAATTGAATAATTTTCCATAATCTAATTCCTCCCTTTAATTTTAGTTGTTAATGAATTCTTTTAGTACTCTCTGCAGAAGAGTTATATTGTATAAGAATATACTAGCAATTATTATACCAAGAACTTTATATGAGAGAAGTATTAATTATAAATCTAAACAATACTACATTGCATACAAATAAGCATAAAAACACCTGAAATTATGTATATAAATTATACAATAATTTCAAGATAAATATTTAGTTCTGTATTTACGAAAATAAAAAAACATAATTCAAAAGAATTATGTTTTTTATAATTAAACTTAAATTAAGCACTCTGAGTTTTATTTTGTTCTTGTTTTTTGTAGAAAACAGGTGATAAAGCTGTATGGACAACAAGTAATACTAAAAGACCAATTCCAGCTATCATAAATTTTGAACTAAGATCTCCAGCAACTAATGTATTTGCTATCGGATTCAATACCATAGGAGAAAGGAACATTCCAAAGTTTAGTAACCCGTATGTTATTGAAATTCCAGTAGCTCTAACTGACTCAGGAGCATAAGCGGATACTGCTATCATAGCACTTGGAATTATAAATCCCTGTGCAATGCCTGCACCTAAGCTTGCGCAAAATACTGCCAAAAGGGTACCAAAAACCTTGATACCAAGGAACCCTAATGCGCAGATAGCTATACCAACTTGCATTGTTTTAAAATCTAATTTGGCTCTGAATTTTCCAAATACAAAACCAGCCACCATACCGGCGAAAACAAATATTGTATTTGCGTATCCAGCTGTAGTTACATTACCCAATCCGGCTGATTTAATGTACATTGATACATTTGCTTGATAAGTAAACAACATCAAGAATGCTAAAAATAATGTAGCCGCTGTAAAGAACACTGCACCATTAAGCTTTCCTTTTTCGCCTGTTGCTTCACTTTTTTTAGTTGGAGGTACATATTTCAAGTCCCTTTTTACTATAATCATTGCTGGAATAAACATTAAAAATACAATATAAGAATTCTTCCAGAAGATACCAGCAAGTACACCAGCAACCAATGTTAAAAATACACTACCTGCTGTTGAAGATGCAGCTTGGTAGCCCATCATGTCAGCTCTCTCCTGCCCTTCTAAGAAGTCTGGAACCAATACTTTAGTCAAAGATCCGTTCAATCCTTGGTTGATACCTATAAACGCGCTTGATAAATACAAAATGTTTAAGCTCATTGAACCAAAGAAATATGCAATAAATCCTCCTACTAATCCTAAACCCATACCACAAAGTAATAAGTTCTTTTTTGCAAACCTAGCTGTTAAAGGTCCAGCTGCAAAGGCACAAAACATTGCTATAAGGTTTGGAATTGTTAATATCAATTGAATTTTATCTCTGCTTACATTTGGATAAACTGCCGCTATATCTCCTAAAAGCGCTGATATTGTAAGTGAAGACATAAGCATTATTGATCCGGCGATTATACCGATTTTATTGGCCCTTTTTTCTTTAATATTCATTTAAATCTCCTTTTAACTTTATTTTAGTTTAATATCGCAGTATTGATTACCGTATCTTTAAATAGTCCACAAAACATTCTATTGTTTTACCGGAATATTTATCAATAGGCTCATTGTTAGGTAAATGTTCCATTTACAACATCCTTTCTTATTATAAAATTATTTTAAAAGATAAATACACATTAAACTATTAGCATTTTTTATGCCAAATGAACGAAGTTTCAGTTAATAATTAATAATTAATAATTAATACATTAGTAAATTTGAACTGGCACAATAATTGCTATATTTAAACATGTATGATAAATAAAATGAAAGAAGGGGTATATTATGAATTGGATCTCACTGTTTGGTATTTTATTGGGAATTATATTGATAATCGTTCTATCTGTGAAAGGTTTGAATGTAATTGTTAGTGCAATGTTGGCTTCAATTGTTATCATTTTAACAAATCAGATGCCATTTTATGAAGCTTTACTATCCGGTCAGAAGTCCTATATGGCTAGTTTGGGAAGTTATGTTGTTGCTTTCCTACCTATTTTCGTGCTGGGTTCTATCCTTGGGAAATATCTTGAGGATGGGAAAGCTACTGTAACCATTGCTAATGCCATTTTCAAGGTTGTTGGGAAAGATAATGCCTATGTGGTTTTGGTTGCAATCGCTGCAATATCAGCTGTTTTGACCTACGGCGGGATCAGTCTATTTATTGTAATATTCACAATTGTTGCTTTAGCAAGACCTATATTTAGAGAACTGAATCTCCCATGGCGTCTAGTTATGGTTCCACTTATTGTAGGAGGAACTACATTTACGATGACGATGGTTCCTGGAACACCATCTATTCAAAATGTCATACCTACTTCACTGGGGACTACATTAACAGCTGCTCCTCTACTGAGCATCATCGTAACGATTATTTCTATCATACTTGGCCTATTGTATATAAAATGGGAACTCAAACGGGCTATCGCTTCAAATGATCACTATGTTGAACAGGGACAAGTAATCAATATAGATGGCAGCAAGGATCTTCCTTCCCTATTTGCTTCAGTGTTACCGATAATCACATTGATTATTATAATCTTAGTTGGAAGCAAACTGAAAATCCCAAATATCATCCTTCCTGCATTGGTTGCTGCGAATTTAGTATCTGCAGTAGTATTGAATAAACATATTCACAGCCAGCTGAAGACATTGAATGCCGGTGCAATTAATTCATTGAACCCAATTTTATTTACAGCTGCTGCTGTAGGAATCGGAGGTGTTGTTACAGCTTCTCCTGGATTTGCTATAATCCAGCAGGCAATGGGTCATATTCCTGGAGGGACATTAGTTCAGATTCCAGTAATTACTGGATTTTTATCCATGGTTACAGCATCAGCATCTGGAGCTCTTGGAATCGTGATTCCGAGTTTTGGAGCAAAATGGGTTGCTGCCGGAATTTCTCCAGAAGTTGTTCATAGAATAGCAGCAATGGCATCTTCTACATTTTCCGCTATGCCACACAGTGGATTCGTATTTTCCTGTATGGCAGTATTTGGGCTCAAGCACAAAGAAGTATACCGACCAATTTTCTTCATGGGACTTGTCAGTGGAACTATCTGTTTAGTTGCAGCAATGTTATTATCAGGGGTTTTATACTAACAATAAGTAACTATATATAGCATTAATTTTGAAGTTGAAATGCATCCCAACTGTTGGAAAATCCAGCATTTGGGATGCATTATTATACCGATATCTTTATTTGTCTTAATATTAACTAATTTTAAATAATACTACATTACATACAAATAAACATAAAAACACCTGAAATTATGTATATAAATTATACAATAATTTCAGGATAAATGTTTAGTTCAAATCTAGTATTGGTAAAGCATTTTTGTCTATTTTATTATTATTGTTACGTGGGAAATCATCTAATTGCATCATTTTTAATGGCACCATATAAGAAGGTAAATGCTGTTTTAAAAATATTTTAATTTTATCGGTATCTATTTCATGATTCGCAGTAAAATACCCACATAATATATTTGTTCCACCAGCATCTGTGTATGCTGTTACAGATGCTTCTGTTATTTCAGGATGCTTTAACATACATAATTCAACTTCACTAGGTTCTACACGATATCCTCTTATTTTAAGCATCCAGTCTTTACGGCATATAAACTTAAGATTACCGTCTGAAAGCTTTTGGACTAGATCCCTTGTTTTATATAAAATCTTATATTGATCTTCTTGAGTGAATGGATTTTTAATATACTGTTCAGCAGTTTTCTCTGGATTATTTAAGTAACCTCTCGAAACTTGGGGGCCTGAAATGCATAATTCCCCAGTTTCACCATCTTTAACTTCATTATCATTTTCATCTATAATATAGTATTTTAAGGAACTTTTAATTTTTCCAATAGGATAAGAAGTCGCTTCTTCAGTTATTAGATAATTTGAAACAAAGTTACATAACTCTGAAGAAGCATAAATATTACGTATTTTATAATGCCTCTTTTGAAGATTACGTGCGCATTCACTGCTAACAAGCAAATTTTTAAGAGTCGTGTTATCAGTATCTAATTTTATATATTTCGCCGCCATGTGAGGAGGTAAATACGTCATAGTTATTTTATTATCTATATAATATTGAGCTAATAATTTAATGTCTCTTCGTATTTCAGCAGGTATAATATCTATAGTCCCTCCAATTGCTAAGGTCGTAAATATATCATTAAGAGCTGCAACAAAGCAAAAGTTTGGAAAAACACCCAATACCTCATCTTGATTCATTTCTAACTCACTATGACTATCTATTAAAGCAGTTATGTTTTTTTGTTCTATCATAATTCCTTTAGGGTTACCAGTAGAACCTGAAGTATAAATGATTACTGCTAAGTTTTCAGGTTTGCAAGATTTTGGTTCACGATGATTCATGCTATCCATGTTATCCATGAAACATTCAGTTATTATTAAAGGAGATTTGCAGTCTTTTATCATATATTCTAATCTTTCTTCGGGATAATTAGAATCCAAAAATAGAAAAGCAGCACCGGCCTTCAAAATACCTATCATCGCTACAACTGAATCTATTGAACGTCCACTTTTTATAGCTACTATGTCCTCTAGGCCCACTCCCTTTCCTGCTATACATTGTGCAACTAAAGTTGATTTTTCATCTAACTCTTTATAGGTCAGGGTTTTATCTTTCCATACAATGGCTACCTTATCAAAGTTTTTAGCTACCGTATCTTTAAATAGTTCACAAAACATTCTATTGTTTTTACCGGAATCTTTATCAACAAGTTCAACATTAGTAAAACTATCCATTTATAGCGACCTTTCTTATTTATATTATTTTTTAATGAGTAAATCTTATAAAATGAAGACTTAAACTTTATGCTAATTCTTTTTCATTGTTATATTGAGTGAAAGCTTCTATAAGCATTGGTACTACTTCATTGACGTCACCAACTATACCGTAATCTGCAACGTTAAATATTGGAGCCATAGCATTTTTATTGATGGCAATGATAAAATCTGCGTCTGACATACCAGCAAGATGCTGGATTGCTCCTGATATACCGCAAGCAAAATAGATTTTAGGTTTAACAGTTGTTCCTGTTTGTCCTACTTGATTTGCATTTTCAATCCACCCAGCATCAACAGCTGCTCTTGAAGCACCTACCGTACCACCTAATGTATCTGCAAGTTCTTTAAGCATTTTAAAGCCCTCTGCGCAGCCTAATCCTTTTCCACCAGATACGATTACTTCTGCATCTGTTAAAGAAACCATATCTTTTTTGTGTTTTACTATTTCAATAACAATTGTTCTTATATCTTCTTTAACTAATTTTAAGTTAACATTAATTACAGTACCATTATTTTCTTCGTTTCTTATTGATTTTTCCATAACTCCTGTTCTTACTGTTGACATTTGCGGCCTGTGATTTGGACAAACAATAGTAGCCATAAGATTTCCGCCAAAAGCAGGACGTGTTTGTTTTAATTTTTTATCTTCAGGATCTACTTCAAGCTTTGTACAGTCTGCTGTTAGTCCAGTATTTACTCTAGCTGCAATTCTTGGTGCTAAATCTCTTCCAATGTGAGTAGCCCCATAAAGCACTATTTCAGGTTTATATTCGTTGATTGCATCAGATAATACTTTAGCATATCCATCGGTTGTATAGTTTTCTAATAATGGACTTTCAGCTAAATATACCTTTTCAGCACCATATGCAATAAGTTCATTGGCAAGTGAGGCTACGTTGTTACCAATAAGAAAAGCACAAAGTTCTGAGCCTGTTTCTTTAGCAATTTTTTTACCTTCTCCTAATAATTCAAAAACAACTGGAGTTATAACTTCTTGTCTTTGTTCTGCATATACCCATACATTTTTATATTGGTTTATATTTTCCATAGTTTACCTCCATTATATAATATGTTTTTGTTTTAGGCCACTCATAAGAGCATTAACCTTTTCTTTTAATGAACCCTCAAGCATTACACCTTTTCCCTTAGGAGCGGGAGTAAATGATCTAAATACTTTAGTTGGGGATGCTTTAAGTCCAATAGTTTCTTTATCTACAGGTATATCATTTACACCCCATACCTGAATTTCTTTTTCACAAGCATCATAAATTCCTTTTACATTCATATATCTAGGCTTATTTAATTCTTTAACTGTTGTAAGAAGTACAGGAGTTTTAACCTTAATAACTTCGTACCCATTTTCAAGTTGTCTTTGAACTGTTACTTCGTCTCCATTTATTTCAAAATTTTGCACGTATGTAACCTGCGGTAATCCCAATTTTTCAGCTATTTGAGGACCAACTTGAGCTGTATCTCCATCAATTGCTTGTCTTCCAGCAAATATAATATCAAATTTACCTGCATTTTTTATAGCTGCAGAAATTGTGTTTGAAGTAGCCCAAGTATCAGAACCACCAAAAGCCCTATCACTAACAAGTATAGCTTCATCTGCACCCATTGCAAGACATTCTCTAAGCATATCATCAGCTTGAGGAGGTCCCATTGATAAAACAGTTATTTTAACATCTTCATATTTATCCTTAATTTTCAATGCTTCTTCTAGTGCATTTGCATCATCTGGATTAAGAATACTTTCTACGCCTTCTCTAATTAAAGTTCCTTTAACAGGATCTATTTTAACTTCGTTCGTATTAGGAACTTGCTTTGCACATACTAATATATTCATAATACCCTCCCTATTATTTCCCTAGAATATGTCCTGCTATAACTACCTTTTGTATTTCAGATGTCCCTTCATATATAGATACTATTCTTGCATCTCTAAACATTCTTTCAATAGCATAATCTTTCATAAAGCCATATCCACCATGTAATTGTAATGATCTGTAAGCGACATCATTACATAAGTCTCCGCAGTAATATTTAGCCATAGCAGCTTCCATTGAATAAGGCTTGCCTGTATCTTTTTTAAGTGCAGCATCATAAACTAATAATCTTGCGCATTGTATCTTTGTAGCCATATCAGCAAGCTCGAATTGTGTATTTTGCAATTTGGAAATTGGTTTACCGAATTGAACTCTTTCCTTTGTAAATTTAACTGCCTCATCAAATGCTCCTTGAGCAATACCAAGACCTTGTGAAGCTACTGTGATTCTACCCGAATCAAGAGTGGCCATACAAATTTTAAAGCCTTGCCCTTCTTTCCCAAGAAGATTTTCTTTAGGAACTTTTACGTTTTCAAAAACAATATCACATGTTTTAGAACCTCTAATTCCTAACTTATCTTCAATTTTCCCCCTCGAAAAACCTTTCCAAGTAGCTTCTACTATGAAAGCACTTATTCCGCTAACACCTTTAGCCTTTGTGTCAGTTTTTGCAAAAATAGTTATAAAATCACAAATAGGTCCATTAGTTATAAAACACTTTCTACCATTTAAAATATAATAGTCGCCTTCTTTATCAGCTGTTGTAGTAATAGCTGAGGTATCAGATCCTGCACCCGGTTCTGTTATACCAAAAGCACCAATCATAGTTCCTTCAGCCATACCCCTTAAGTATTTTTGTTTTTGTTCTTCATTACCAAATAACATTAAAGGTGATCCAGAAAGTGAGTTAGGCATGATTTGTGAAACAGATGAAGCACATACTCTTGCAATTTCTTCTGTCACTATAGCATTAGATCTAGTATCACCACCGCAACCACCGTATACTTCTGGTATAGTTATACAATTAAATTTGCATTCAATAATTTTTTTAGCTAATTCTTCTGGATATTTGCCTGTTTGATCTATTTCTTGTGCATAAGGAGATATTTCATTTAATGCAAATTTTCTAGCCAACTTTTTAAGCATTTCATGTTTTTTTTCAAACATATTATTTCCTCCGTCCTATATTGATATTATTTATACAATCTATTACAAAGCAATTTGTGTGCCAAATGGTAAGAGCTCATAAATAAGGATATAAATACATTTCTTTTAATATTAAAATTAAAATTGTATATTATATATACATACAATTTTTAATATGGGAAAAAAGTATATATTAAGTATACATAAAATATTTTAAGGAGTTTTTACGTTGTATTAGTATTTTTTTAAACAAGCTTCATATTGTGTCATTACATTGTCAATTAATTCTTCACATGAAAGAATATTATTAATAAGTCCTGCACCCTGTCCCATTGGAACAAATATGTTATCTACATCGCCTTTAATATAATTACTCTTTGCATCAAATCCATCTAAATATCCAAAAATTTCTTTAGCGGAAGCATTGTTTTTTTCTAATTCAATTATTTTTAAAGTTAAATCATTTTTTAAACATCTAAAAGCATTTTTTATAGATCTAAATACAACAATTGTATCTGTTGACTTTGCTTGTATTATTCTATCTTTTATGTTTTTATGAAAAAAAGATTCTTCAGTTGCTGCAAATGCTGTACCCATTAATATTCCATCTGCTCCCATTAATAAAGCACTTGCCATTCCTTCACCAGTACAAATTCCACCAGCGGCAATGACAGGAATATTTACGGTACGTACAGTTTCTAGTAAATTCACAAATAATCCGACTTCTTCCATTCCAGGATGACCACCTGCTGAATATCCTACAAGTATTATTCCATCTGCTCCTGCTTCTTCTGCTTTTTTAGCATGTCTAGCTACTACTGCTTTATGAAATACCTTTATGTTTTCTTTTTTAAGTCTATTAATATATTCTGTAGGATTATTTCCAGCAGTTTCAACTACAGGTATATTTTCTTCAATAATTATATCAATATAATCATTAGTAAGATTAGTTTTCGATTCTGATAAAAGGGAAATGTTTACGCCAAAAGGCTTATTTGTAAGCTTTTTAGTCTGCTTTATTTGTTCTTGAAGAGCTTCCTTACTTCCTAGATGGTTTGACGAAAGAAAAGCCAAACCACCTGCATTGCATACAGCTGAAACAAGCTTCGACTCTGATAAACCATATAAACCACCACAAAGTATAGGATATTTAATCCCAAGCATTTCTGTTATTTTAGTTTTCATTCTATTTTACCCCCTCTTTTCTTAAGATAATTATAGGCATTATAATGTCAATATTTTTTTGTATTATATAGAGAATGTAGCAAATCTTGTACCAAATAAATTATTTGAATTTTTTATAATATACTAACCATTAAAGGTTAATGTGTTTACTTAATAAACAAAAAAAGTAAAAAAAACTATATTTAGTGTATAATTTATATATAGTAAAAGGCATATGTAACTTATTAAAGTATTGCAAAAATAACCTATTATAAAAAAAATTATAGCTTATGCTAAGCCTTTGTAAATATTGAAGATGCGTATTATTATGATATTTTCACATTTTTATTATTTTAAGGATATATTGGCATGAATTTTGCTATTTTATTTATATGAGTTTAGATTATTAGTATAAATACAAACAATAATCATCAAAAAAATATTTATTATAGGAGGATTCATAAATGAACGAAAATGCAAAATTACCTTTCAAAATGCCCAATTATGATTTGACAGGAAAGGTAGCGATAGTAACTGGTGGAACAAAGGGACTAGGATACGGTATAGTTATGACGTTAGCATATTATGGCGCAAAAGTTGTTGTTACTAGCAGACATCAAGATGATTGCGATAATGTTGCAAAAGAAGTTGTAGAAATGGGTGGAGAAGCAATCGGAATTAAAACTGATGTTCAGGTTAAAGAAGAATTAGATAATCTAGTTGCAAAGACAGTTGAAAAATATGGCAAAGTAGATATAATGGTTAATAATGCAGGTGTAGCCATAACAAAGCCAATATTATTTATGACTGAATCTGATTACAATACTGTATTGGATTCAAACTTAAGAAGTGTTTTCTTTGGTTCTGCTGCTGCTGCAAGAGAAATGATTAAACAAGGTAATGGCGGAAGAATTATTAACATGGCTTCAATGGGTGGATTAGTTGGTACAAAGAACATTTCTACGTATGGAGCTTCAAAAGCTGCTGTTTTAAACTTAACTAAAGGCATGGCAATCGAATTTGGAAAACATAAAATAACTGTAAATTCAGTTTGTCCTGGTTATGTTAAGACGGCTTTAAATGCAGACGTACTTGACAATCCTAAATTTCAAGAAAAAATGTTTACAAAAATACCATTAAAGAGATGGGGAGAAGTTCAAGAAGTTGCTGCTATAGTTTTATTCCTTGCATCAGACTTCTCTGGAATAATGACTGGTTCATATATAGTAGCTGATATGGGAACTACTTGTAATTAATTTATACTCAAGCCAATATAAATTTATATTCAATATATAATATGTGAAATATATTTTCGAATTCAAGAAAACGTTATCATGAGGAGGAATTAAATTATGAATAGATGGGAAAAAATCCAACATAAACCTGCACCACTTTTTACTCCTGTTTTTGGACCTTTAACTGGAATCAGAGTCTTAATCAATGGAACAGTAGTAGCCGCACCCTTTACAGCTACAATGATGAGCGACTTTGGGGCTGAAGTTATCTCGCTTGAAAGACCAAAAGTTGGAGGAGATCCCGCTCGACATCAAAAACCGCAAATCGTTGAAGGAGATAAATCCATCAGCGGTGCCTGGATGCAGAATGGAAGAAATAAACTTAGTTGTTCATTGGAGACTAATCTGAATATTCCTGAATCCAAAGATATATTTTTATCCTTGATTAAAAACTCAGACGTTTGGATTGAAAATATGGTTTGGCTTGGAAAGCTAGGCATCACTGATGAGTTGTTATTGGAAGTTAATCCAAAATTGATTATTTGCCACATCAGTGGTTATGGTACCCCTGGTTTTGGTGGTGAACAAAGACAAATAAATAGACCTGGATATGATCCGTTAGGGCAATCTGAATCCGGCTGGGCATTATTGCAAGGTTTTCCTGATCGTGAACCGTACTATGCTCAACAATATGTCGGTGATTATTTAAGTGGATTGTTTGCAGTCAATGGTATTTTGATGGCTTATTTAAATGTTCAAAAAACTGGTAAAGGTCAAATCATTGATGTCAGCCTGGTTGAAGGCTGGATGAGAGTTATGGATGATAACTTCACACTCTGGACTGAAAAGAAATTCCTTAAACAAAGACAAGGCATAAAGCAGTCCACTTATCAACCTGGTGGTGTCTTCCCTACTAAAGACGGGAAATATGTTAATTTAGGATCTTATGGTGCATCAGCATACTACAAAGTCCTTAAAGGCTTTGGAATAGACGCCGAAAAATTCAGTTATGAAAAAGCAGGCGGCAGTGCTGAAGCAGTGGCAAGCCCACTTGGACAAGAATTGGATGCTACTTTCGCAAAATTCTTCATGGAACATACTGCCGAGGAAGCCGCAGATATTTGCATTGATAATAAGATTGGTGCCGCTGTAGTAAGAACCGCTGAAGATACTTATAACGTACCACATTGGCATAAGAGAGGCGACTGGGTGAAGTATACAGACCAAACGCTTAACAAGGAAGTTGAAGCATTTGGATTTGTACCCAAAATGTCTGCGACACCAGGAAAAGCATGGCGTGGAGCTCCAACTCTAGGGCAGGATACTGAAAAGATTCTGACCCAACTTCTAGATTACAGTGCAGATGAAATTGAGGCTTTAAAAGGTAAAGGTGTTATAGACTAAAATATTAATAATTCCTGTAAGGCTGATTGAATCAACCTCTACAGGAATTATTAAACACCATATAAAATGCCGTTGCAACATTACAAATAAAATAAATATGCTATCTATAATTTTGTTTTCATTTAA
>Ga0209123_1001160_pt1 | contig 27427 bp, 22 predicted proteins | sample BarGraIncu00431A_FD_184500 | JGI IMG/M metagenome (GOLD analysis project Ga0209123, IMG submission 184500) | Arctic peat soil microbial communities from Barrow, Alaska, USA - Barrow Graham LP Incubations 004-31A (SPAdes) (version 2) | ecosystem: Environmental > Terrestrial > Soil > Wetlands >...
ATAAAATGAAACACCCTTTAGTTTATCATTGTTATTGGGCCGGCGGTAAAGTACCATTACATACTGTTTGCTTGGTTCGTGCCAAAATACTTTTGGATCACGCGCGTCATCGGTTTCATCAAAAGCGATGAGAGGATTTTTCTCATATTTTAACCAGGTACGCCCTTTGTCATTGCTGTAAGCCAGTCGCTGTCCACATTTCTGACTGGTATAAAATAGCAGGATTGTTTTTTCATCTCCTTTTTGCAAACCCGTCAGATTATTTTGATCGACCACTCCGGAACCAGAAAAGGCAGTGCCTATTTCCTTGTCTTTCGAATCATTATCGGGAGTAAGGGCAATGGGCAACTGCTCCCAGTGCAACAGGTCTGTACTTACAGCATGACCCCAGTGCATATATCCCCATTCCTTGCCAAATGGATTGTACTGAAAGAAAAGGTGGTATTCTCCCTTATAATAAACCAGCCCATTGGGATCGTTCATCCAGTTTTTTTCAGGAGAGAAATGAAATTGAGGACGGAGTAACTCATCATAAGGTTTTACAGGCTTTTCTGCCACCACTGAGAAGGAGGTTATAATTAAAATTAGAAGTATAAAAGGAAATTTCATAGTTTGATTGTTATTGCAATAGTGAATTAGACAAATATAGATTAAAAATTGTAATTGTTTATGCTACTTTTGATTTCTTGTTTGCTTCGATGAGCTGCTTTCTATAATGAAATAAACCATTTTATAATTAATTGTGTGTGAATTAAATCCTTAGACAAGTGGCGAATGGATAACGAATTAAAAAACATGAAAACATGAGGCAAAAATTTTACCTGATTCTATTGATGAGTTTTGCAACAGCAAGTTTTGGTCAAAGTGCCTGGAAAAAGGATAAGGTCACCCATCCTTATCCTGTATGTTTGGCTTCGGATGAATCGCATCGATCGTATGTCGGACCGCCTGCGGAATATTACCTGAGGTTAAAGTCGGCTTCGATCCAAAATGCCAACATTCAGGTTACCTATATCGGTTTTTCACCCCAGGCACAACAGGCCTTTCAATATGCGGTGGACATATGGAAAACCATGGTTTATTCGCCTGTTCCCATTAAGTTGCAGGCTACCTGGAAAAGCCTTGCCACGGGAGTATTGGGCAGTTGCGGGCCTACAGCCTATTACAAGAATTTTAATTCAACCCAAAAATGGAATGTATACTATCCTATTGCAGTGGTGGAAAAAATGCTGGGTGAAGAAGTGAATGGCCCCGGTGAATATGAAATGATTGCCGGTTTTAACAAGGACTTTCCCAACTGGTATTTTGGAATGGATGGAAATACACCCATTACTGATTATGATTTTGTGACGGTGGTACTTCATGAATTGACGCATGGTCTTGGATTTACCGGGTTAATGAATTCTACCAATGGAAGTGGTAGCTATAGTTATGGCCCTGATCCAGTTGCAGGTATATTTGATCAGTTTGTTATCAATCTAAAGGGTCAATATTTGGTGAATACAAGCATTTTTCCAAATCCTTCTGTTCAATTGAACATAGCCTTTACTTCGGGATTTCTTGAATTTAACAACCCCCTTGCAGGAAATACTCTGCCACGACTCTATGCTCCTGTTACCTTTAGTGATGGATCGAGTATCTATCATCTTGATGAAGATACCTATCCGCCAGGAAATACCAATTCGCTGATGACTCCTTTTGCTGGTAAGGGCGAGGCCAATCATAACCCGGGTCCGCTTACCCTTTCAATCATGGATGAAATCGGATGGAAAAGTATTTCCATCAAACACCAGCCGCTCAAAGACATCGAGATTGTTTCAACTCCCATTGCTTTTAATGCCAACATTATCAGCGATTTTGGCCTTGATTCATCTGAAGTTTATTTGGTTTATTCGGTGAACAAGTTCGTAAAAAAGGACTCGGTACTTTTAAATTCGACCGACCTTACAGGCGACTTTTATGTACAACTTAGCCAATTCAAAAAAGGGGAAGTTGATTATTTCTTTTCAGCTACCGACATCAAAAACCGAAGGTTTGTATTGCCTTCGGGTGCACCAACCCGATACCTGAGTTTCAAAATAGGAATTGATACTGAAGCTCCGGTTATCGCAACCGATCCTATCAAATATATGCTTTCATCCAATCCTTCAGCCATCGTTAATGCTGTGGTAACAGACAATCTGGGAGTTAAAAATGTTTATATTGAATATTTTGTAAATAAGGGAGCTATCAAAACAATTCCATTACTGAATGATTCGATTGATCATTATAAGGGTAATTTTGTATTCCCTGCAGGAACAGCGAAGGGGGGCGACAAAATTAGCTACCACATTGTGGCGGTGGACGCCTCTTCGCAAAGCAATATTGCGAGAAGTCCCTCGTCGGGCTATAACACATTTATCATTGAAACAATAAATGATCCGGTGGATAAATATGTCAATAATTTCAATATTCCTACCGACCACTTTATAGGTTCTGATTTTAATTTAGCCACTCCTTTCGGGTTTGCAAGTCCTGGATTGAATTCAGCGCATCCATACCCAAGTCCCGATGTGGATAACATTAATTTTAATTTTACCTCCATCCTGAGGGATCCCATTATTCTGAAGGCCGGCGGCGGGATGAAGTATGATGAGATCGTACTGGTTGAACCGGGTGACAGCGGTACAAAATTTGGTGATCCTAATTTCTATGATTACGTGATCGTTGAAGGCTCGAAAAATGGCGGTAAAACATGGAAACCATTGCTTGATGGATATGACAGCAATGCTCAACTTTCATGGCTTAATCTGTATAACAGTTCCATCGTAGCCAATAATAGTACGGCAATTCCGACTAAAGATCTGTTTGTGAACCATAGCTTCGGACTGCTGACCAATGGTAATTTCAACGCCAATGACACGATCCTTATTAGGTTCCGCTTGTTTTCTGACCCCTATGGACATGGTTGGGGATGGATTATTGACAATCTGAACATTCAGGATATAGGAACTGATTCAAATTCAATAGCCGTTTCCTCAGGTGAAATACTCTTTTATCCCAATCCGGTTACCGATCGGCTGAGTTTCCGGATTCACACCAAAAATGTTATTGAATTATTAGTTGTAAAAGCCTATAATTCATTTGGTAACATGGTATACAATCAGCAATTCCCTGTTTTGGCAAATAGTTTCAATACCCAAATTGATGTGAGTAAATTTGGTGCCGGATTGTATCTGTTTACTGTTGAGCCAGGAAATGGACAGGTGATCAGCCGAAAAATAGTAGTCAGATAGATGAAATAGAAATAAAAAACCTATATTTGCAGTCAAATTGTAAGCGAAATGAAATTGGTCACAAACAATAGTTTTTTTTATTGGTTTTATTACTTCTGTTCTCTTATCGGGATCGGCAGGTAATCTATTGTTAGTGCAAAAGATATTCTACAAAAGGGTCCCGTTTTATACGAGGCCCTTTTTTGTTTTGATTCTTTTAACCGCTGACTGAAGTCAACGGCAAAGGATAGTGTTTCAAATTGATGAGATTGGTTAATTAGATCGGTCTGTATTCTTTGCCGTCAGCTTTAGCTGACGGATTAAAATATAATATTGAAAATATGAATCTTGCAGTAATTGGATTGGGACTTATTGGTGGTTCGATGGCTATAGACCTTCGGAAGGCCGGGTTTGCCACCCACATCATGGGAGTGGATATAAATCCTGACAATGCCCTGGAAGCATACCGGCTGGGAATTATCGACCAGGTTGACACCCTTGAAAGTGCAGTTTCGAAAGCCGATATGGTGATCATTGCCATCCCTGTTGACAAGGTTTTGAATTCGCTAACCAAGGTGCTTGACCTTGTTTCAGACCAGACTACAGTGATTGATGTGGGATCGGCCAAAAAAGTGATCGGATGCGCGGTTGACAATCATCCCAGGCGTAGAAACTATGTATCTGCTCATCCAATGTCGGGCACAGAAAACTCAGGCCCATCGGCTGCACTTGAAGGACTTTTTGAAGGCAAGATCAACATCATTTGTGATCAGGACAAGTGTGGACCTCAGCATCTTGCATTCGCCGAAAAAATGTTCCAGGTGCTGGGTATGGACATCGCTTACATGACCGCGGACGATCAGGATCACAGTACCGCCTTTATTTCCCATCTGCCACATGCCGCTGCCTTTGCACTGGCCAACGCGGTGCTCGACAAGGAAGACCGTGCCATCATTTTTGACCTTGCCAGCGGAGGTTTTAATTCGACAGTTCGGCTGGCAAAAAGTTCACCAGAGATGTGGGGCCCCATCTTTCAGCAAAACAGAGAATATGTGGTGGAGTCGCTTGAGGTGTATATCAAGCATTTGAAAGCTTTCAAAAAAAGCATTGAGAGCGATCCAGAACAGATGATGGCGCTTATGAAAAATGCCAACCGTATCCGCGGTATCCTTGACGGGGAGAATGATTCACTGGTCAAGAATGAAAAAACTATTGTTAAACTTTATACCAAATAATCATGGGATTAGAATTAGAAATCAACCCAATCAGGCACTGGTTGCCTCAAATTAACAATCCGCTTATCATAGCAGGTCCTTGTAGTCTGGAATCCGAAGAACAGGCTTTGGAAACTGCTAAGTTACTTGCAAAAGATCACCGTGTATTTGTATATCGTGGGGGAGTATGGAAGCCACGCACCCGTCCGGGAAGCTTTGAAGGCGTTGGTAGCATTGGTTTGAAATGGCTGCAGAAGGTACGCGAAGAAACCGGACTGCCAGTTGGTACCGAAGTGGCAAATGCTCAGCATACCGAAGAGGCTTTGAAGGCTGGTCTGGATGTTCTGTGGATTGGAGCACGCTCGACGGCCAGCCCTTTTGTGGTTCAGGAAATTGCCGATGTGCTCAAAGGAACCGATGCTGTGGTGATGGTAAAGAACCCCGTCAATCCGGATGTCCAGCTTTGGCTTGGGGCTTTCGAAAGGCTCAGCCAGGCAGGGATTAAAAACATGGTGGCCATACACCGCGGTTTTACGCCCTTTCGTGAAACGGAGTACCGCAATTACCCCAATTGGAAAACAGTGATTGAATTGCGCCGTTTGATGCCCCATTTGCCCATTATATGTGACCCAAGTCACATAGGAGGCAAGCGGGAGTATTTGCAGGATATTTCGCAGAAAGCTTTCGACATGGGTATGGACGGGCTGATGATTGAATCTCACCGTGATCCTTCGTGTGCTCTGAGCGACAAGGAACAGCAGCTCACTCCATTGGCTCTTGGGCAATTGCTCGACCGACTGGTGATTCGCAATATAACCACCGACAACAAGCTCTTCGAGAATCAGCTTGAACTGCTGCGTAACCGCATTGATGCCATCGATTCAGAATTGCTCGAAACGCTTTCGACCCGTATGGAAATTGTAAAGCAAATCGGACAATACAAAAGGGAGAACAACGTGACTGCTTTACAGATTAATCGTTTTGCAGATCTTATGGACAAACGTGTTAAACTGGGAGTAAGCCTTAATCTGGACCCCTATTTCGTTCAGCAGGTGTTCCAGCATATTCACGAAGATTCAGTTAGGCTGCAGTCTGATATTCTTGATGAATAATTATTTAGTTGAGGTAACTCATAGTCATTCTGTTAGTTATTGAAATTGAATTAATGTAAATTGAGAACATAAATTGTATCGAATAAGCCGGTTAGGATGAATTTCCTGACCGGCTTTTTTAATTGCATTTATATGTTTATCCAAAATATTAACCTTAATTATTTTGTATCTTTGTATGAGAAATATTTATACAATGACCAAAGATACAGCTATTAAACTATTTAACGAGAAACATATCCGTGCAGAATGGGATGATGTCCAAGAAAAATGGTATTTTTCTACTGTGGATGTTATTGCAGTATTGACTGACAGCATCGATCCATCAGCCTATTGGAGAAAATTAAAACAGCGATTAAAAGAAGAGGGAAATGAAACCGTGACAATTCGTCACGGTTTGAAAATGCAGGCTGCTGATGGTAAAATGAGGTTGACAGATGTGGCTGATACTGAACAGCTATTCCGTCTAATTCAAAGCATCCCATCACCCAAAGCAGAACCGTTTAAAATGTGGTTGGCAAAAGTGGGTCGGGAACGGATTGACGAAATTGAAGATCCAGAGATTGGAATTGACCGGTTAATGGAAACCTACTTTCGCAAAGGTTACTCCAAAGAATGGATTAACCAGCGACTGAAAAGTATAGAAATTCGCAAAGAATTGACTGATGAATGGGAATCCAGAGGTGTTCAGAAAGGACAGGAATTTGCTATTTTAACTGATGAATTGACAAAGGCCTGGAGTGGATTTACAACCAAACAATATAAAAATCTGAAAGATTTAAAAAAGGAGAATCTTCGGGACCACATGACCAATCTTGAATTGGTATTGAATATGCTTGCAGAAGCTTCTACTACCGAAATATCTAAGGATAAGAAACCCAAGACCTTTACTGAGAACAAAAAAGTGGCACAGAAAGGTGGAAATGTTGCAAAAGCAGCTCGGTTACAATTGGAGAGGACAACGGGTAAAAAAGTGGTAACTAAGCTGAATGCCAAGCACCTGGATGTTTTGAAACTGGAAAGTAAGAAAGACGAAGAATAAACTGTGAAAAAGTCCTCATCATAAGGGACATTCCCAATAATGCCAATTACGTCAATTGGCATTATTGGCATTTTGGCATTTTGCTACCCTCATTTTTGCAGATACAGGATGCGACAATTAATAAAGGACAAGACGCAAGAACATTATAATTCCCCTGGAACGGCTACTGCCCAATCCATCAATGCCAAAAGAATTTAAATAAAATTTGCTTACTATAATTGAATATTCAAAAAAGTACTATATCTTTGGTGATAGTTACTAGTTATATACAATTTTAAAACAAACAACTATATGACATCGACACTAATTAACAATGTCTTTAATCCAGGGGTATACAATAATTACCTAATAGCAGGAAACATCACTAATGCCTTTGCAATTGGTGACATCGGATCGCTTGATGACTTTTTTATCGTAGGAATAGAGCCTTCGGATGAATCATGCTATCCATTAATAAGTGGGAATATTCTTGACTCTGAAGGAAATACTCTCTTTCGGTTAGTTAAAAATATATTGGGTTTTAATCCTGGAAACTGCTCCAAAATTGTTGGAGACATGCTAGGTTATGAAATTCATGACAGTGCAGGAAAACTAATATTTAAGATCGAAACTAAGTTTGAAACACATAATAATCTTAATGAAGATTGCTTTATAACAAAAATAAAAGCAAATTTTTATAATAAAAAAGGAGAATTAGTCTTTTATGCAAATTCTGGAGAGAGCGACGAGCGAATAGAATCAAATACTAATTCAGTTTTTGGATTTTCAGGAGGAGGCTTCGGTATAGTTCAAGGATACAAGCCAGAAGACAGGGAATTTTTGAGATATATTTTTTTAAGTCAAGCAAAAATAAATCAACCAATCCGAGGGCTTTTCGAAAAGCAGGAATTAAAATTAGATGGAAAAGCTTTACAAAATGCCACTATAAAAAACTGTAAACTATTTGTAACCGAAGGTGACTTTATTTTAATTGGCGATAACAATAAATTCGATAACTGTGAATTTGTATTTGAAGGTCAAGCGCGACAATTATTTGACATTATTAAAGCATTAGGTCCAAGATAAAACTGTACATAATAAATAGGACTTCATGTGGTCGGAACGACCCAGCAGGAAGTCTCGGTTGCACTATTAATCCACCTTTTGGATGACATACCCGCTTGCAGTGCCCCGATTCTTATATGAAGTTATTAATAGCTTGTGTGATAGAGAAGGGAGAATGGAAAAGCTGGGAGCGTTGGGTCATGGAAAGGAGCAAACCGACAATACCGACAATATTGACAACTGTCAATTTAATACTTACATTTTCATTTCCTACATTTCCTACGAATCCTACGTCCTATTTCGTAAAAAGGCATTTTCACATTTACTCCCTTTCTCATTTTTTCCTTCGATGTACCTATGCTAAAAAAACAGAAGGCGAGAAAATGATAAAAATCGAAATAGGACCGTAGGATTCGTAGGATTTATAGGAAATGAAAAATGAAAATGAAAGGGAAAAAACTCCTGACTTTGGTCAACTCGCATTATACCAATTGGTTCCTAATATCGAACTCACATGAATACTGAAAGAATTATCGGAAGTATTGAAAAATAGGTTAAAGAAAGAAGGGTGTGAGTTAGTTACAAATTGGAACCAACTGAAAATGCATAGACCTGTATTTGTCCATAATGCCATAATGCCGATTACGTCAATTGGCATTAATAGCATTTTGCTACCCTCATTTTTGCAGATGGAGGAAGCGACGGTCAATAAGTGATACGATACAAGAATATTATCAATTCGCTGGATTGGTTACTTCCCAGTCTACCAGTGTCAAGAGAATTTAAATAATTTTGCTTAATATAATTGGATTATAAAAAAGTATAGATATCTTTGGTGAGATATACTAGTTAGAGTCTGTCTATAAATATTTTGATGTTTATAGACAGACTCTAACTAGGCAAAATTGTAAAAAACAGACAATCACATCATAAACAGTAATTTGACAGATTATGCTTTTTAATTCCTTTCACTTTTTGATCTTTTTCATCATAGTTACATCATTGTATTTTGCGACACCTTACAAACGAAGGTGGCTTTTGCTATTAGTCAGTAGTTGCTATTTTTATATGGCATTTGTTCCAATCTATATATTGATTTTGGGATTTACTATTGTAATAGATTATTTTGCTGGGATATATATAGAAAATGCAGAAGGAAATAGGCGAAAATTGTTTTTATTATTTAGTTTGATTGCTAATATTGGAGTTCTTGCAGTTTTCAAATACTATAATTTTTTAAATCATAACTTTTCATTTTTAATGCATGGTTTTGGTTTAACTAATCCTATTCCGTATCTATCTATTTTATTGCCTATTGGACTTTCTTTTCACACCTTTCAAGCAATGAGTTACACTATTGAAGTGTATCGTGGACATCAAAAAGCTGAAAGACACTTTGGTATTTATTCTTTGTATGTAATGTTTTATCCTCAGCTAGTGGCTGGTCCAATAGAGCGTCCTCAAAACTTATTGCACCAGTTTAGAGAAAAGTATAATTTCGAATATGAAAGAGTTGTAGAAGGTCTCAAATTAATGCTTTGGGGGTTATTTAAGAAATTGGTAATTGCTGATAGATTAGCAATTTATGTAAATACTATATACAACAATCCACTGCAACATAGTGGAATGACTTTTATTTTGGCTACCATATTCTTTGCATTTCAAATTTATTGCGATTTTTCAGGATATTCTGATATAGCAATAGGTGCTGCAAAAGTTATGGGATTCAAATTAATGACAAATTTTAATCGCCCATATTTTGCTAGGAATATTTCCGAATTTTGGAAGCGATGGCATATTTCATTATCAACCTGGTTTAAAGACTATCTTTATATTTCACTTGGTGGCAATAGAGTGTCAATTCCACGTTGGTATTTCAATTTGTTTATAGTTTTTCTTATCAGCGGATTATGGCATGGTTCAAATTGGACTTATATTATTTGGGGAGGTCTTAATGGTTTTTATTTGATTTTTGCCATTATTAGTCAAGGATTTAGAGACAAAATGAATAAAATTATGGGTCTAAAAAAAATACCAGTATTATATCATTTATCACAAATTCTAATTACATTTTTCTTGGCTTGTTTTGCATGGATCTTTTTCAGAGCTAATAATGTAACTGATGCTTTTATCATCATAAAGAAAATCTCAACATTTAGTGGTTCAATTTTTATGGAAAATCCATCAATGATGATTTATTCTTTCTTCGGCATATTTTTATTAATAAGTGTTGAGTTTAAAAAGGAATATTACAAGGGTGAATTTTCATTTTTTAATCATGAAAACTGGATTGTTCGTAATTTGTCTTATGCCTCACTTGTCATTATCATTTTATTATTTGGAGTTTTTGATGGCGGTCAATTTATTTATTTTCAATTTTAGCAAACATCATGACAAAGTTTTTATTCTATAAAATCAAAAAGAATCCTTATAGTTTTTTCCTTTTGAAATTGGTTATTTTTTTTGTATTCATATTTATTCTTGACTATTCTATAGGAAACATTCTTAGGTACTTTTACTTTAAACAAGAAAGCGGGCTTCAGTATCGAACAACTTATTCAATAGAAAAAACGACAGCTGATGTATTAATATTTGGATCATCAAAGGCAAATCATCACTATGATCCATACATGTTCGAAAAGAGACTAAATCTATCTTATTACAATGTTGGACGTGACGGAAACTTTATTTTATATCATTCTGCTGTATTAAAAGGAGTATTAGCAAGATATGCACCTAAGATTGTGATTTTAGATTTTATTGGCGGTGAATTTAAAAGGAGTCAAGATAGTTATGATCGTTTATCTTCTCTCTTGCCATATTATAAATCACATCCAGAGATGCGTTCAATTATTGAACTCAAAAGCAGGTTCGAAAAAGTTAAAATGTTGTCATCTATATATCCTTACAATTCTTCAATGTTTACAATTGCAGTTGGCAACACAGAATTTAACAAAAAAAGGAGAGGTGATTTTCAAGGATATGTACCACTAAAAAAGGTATGGGATGGAATAATTCAAATTGACAGTAGCTCGACAAATTATGAAATAGATAGCATCAAGGTTAAAGCCTACGAGACATTTATTCAGAATTGCATTCAGTCAAAAGTTAAACTTTATATTGTCTGCTCACCATATTTTATTAAATCTAATCATTCAGATTATTCTGTAGAACTTGGTCAAAAAATTGCAAAAAGAAATAATATTAAGTTTTTTGACTATTCAAGTGATACCACTTTTACAAATAACTCTACGCTATTTGCAGATATTGCTCACTTAAATGAGATGGGAGCAAAGGTTTTTTCAAATATAATAATTGACAATATTACTAATGTAAATGACACTGTTCCAAAGGAAACATTAACAACTTCGCCTAATAAATAGGACTTCATGTGGTCGGAAAGACCCAGCATGAAGTCTCGGTTGAACTATTGATCCGCCTTTTGGAGGGCATCCCCGATTCTTGGATGGGTTTATCAAAGGTTTGTGTGATTATTCTTGGCTGAGTGAGTTAGGCATTGCGATGTTCCGCTATGGGAATTGTTAGCAAACTAAATAAACAGGGTAGCCCAATTCTCCTTGCAGCTATTTTTTGGAATTGTTGGTGTGAAGCAAGCTTTTCAAGCTTGGTTTGACGAGAATGTGAGGGTGAAATTCCCTCACGTGACTTGATTACCGTCAATTGTAAAAGACAGATTATCAGGTCAATTTGAATTAGAAATAAAAATGATACTATCTGCCATTCAATCGGAAAATTGATAAATTTGGAAATAAAAAATATTGCTAAATGAAATCTGACGAAATAAAAAACTTATTTTCTCAATTTGAAGGTGCAGCCTCAGAATTAGAAGGTGTTGAATGTTGGAGTGCAAGAGAATTACAAGACTTGTTAGGTTATAGTAAATGGGAAAACTTTGAGAAAGTAATTCAAAAAGCTAAGGACGCTTGTAATAATGCAGGAGAAGAAGTGGACTATCATTTTCCTGACATCAGGAAAACGATACCTATGCCAAAAGGCGCTGAAAAAGAAATAGATGATATTATTCTAACAAGATATGCCTGCTATCTAATTGCACAAAATGGTGATAGCCGAAAAGAGGAAATTGCGTTTGCTCAAAACTATTTTGCGGTACAAACTCGTAGAGCAGAATTAGTTGAACAACGTATTTTGGAATTTGAACGGGTAAAAGCTCGTGAGAAATTAAGCCAAACAGAAAAACAACTTTCGGGTATTCTTTATGAACGTGGGGTTGACAGTCAAGGATTTGCTGTGATTAGGAGTAAAGGCGACCAAGCTTTATTTAGGTTAAACACCCAACTGCTTAAACGTAAAATGGGTGTGCCGGATAGGCGACCTGTTGCTGATTTTCTTCCTACAATCAATATAAAGGCTAAAGACCTGGGTGCTGAAATGACAGGATTGAATGTACAAAGCAAAGATTTAAAAGGACAAACAAAAATAGAAAAGGAACATATTGACAACAACCTTGCTGTTCGTAATATGCTCACGCAAAGAGGAATAGTGCCAGAAAATCTTCCAGCTGCTGAAGATGTAAAGAAACTTCAACGGAAACTTGATGGAGATGAGAAAAAACTATTGAAAGGTACTAAAAAGAAAAAATGACGAAAAATAAACATCAGGCAGTAATAAATAGGCCTCATGTGGTCGGAACGACCCTGCAGGAAGTCTCGGTTGCACTATTAATCCACCTTTTGGATGACATACCCGCTTGCAGTGCCCCGATTCTTATATGAAGTTATTAATAGCTTGTGTGATAGAGAAGGGAGAATGGAAAAGCTGGGAGCGTTGGGTCATGGAAAGGAGCAAACCGACAATATTGTCAATATTGACAACTGTCAATTTAATACTTACATTTTCATTTCCTACGAATCCTACGTCCTATTTCATAAAAACGCATTTTCACATTTACTGCCTTTCTCATTTTCCCTTCAATGTACCTCTGCTAAAAACATATATGACCGAGTAGATGAGAAAATGATAAAAATCGAAATAGGACCGTAGGATTCGTAGGATTTATAGGAAATGAAAAATGAAAATGAAAGGGAAAAACTCCTGACTTTGGTCAACTCGCATTATACCAATGGGTTTTTAATATCGAACTCACATTAATACGGAATAACTTATTGGAATGATGGTAATGAGATGGTTCCAATTTGTAGACAATTGAAAGATAGAGGCATTTAAGTGTAATCATTAGATGGTTTCAAAAAAGTATTAAATTTGTGAATTTGAAGTTTAAAATTTACTAACATTGCAGAAGAGAAACGAAAGGTGAGTCTTTTATTTACAGACGCAACCATTCACAGTATGAGTCATCTTAGATTACAAAATATAGTTTGACATGAAAATAATCTTATTTGCTTTCCTGGTTTGTGCAATAATATCGTGTAAAGAGCCACGTTACGTTAAGAAATTTGAGATGGTTGACATCAGTAAATCAACAATCCCGGATACTACTTTAAATCTGGAGTATCTGGAGATTAGAGCAAAAGCCCAGGCTGACAATAAATGTTGGAAGGATTTATATTTTGAATTGAAAAAATCAAGTGATACAAGTGATTTTGAATATTCATTAAGAGCTTATGGAACCTATGAAAGTTTTGGAGTTTGCGATGCTGTGATAGTTACCAAGGATACAGCAATCCTCTTTCAGCCAACACAAAAGGGAACCTACCTATTTCACATTTCAACAATGCCCAATAAAATTGTTACTGACACCATGATTGTCGAATAGAATATTTGCAACCCAGAGTATCCTGTTTGTGCAGAAATTTTATAACATATTCACTCTGACAATTGGAAAAATGATCATCAAATTGGCTAATTATTCATCCAATATTGGGTAACTTTGTACGAAACATTTTAACTTAATCTATTTAATAAAATTATAAGTTCATGCAGTCACACGAGATTGATTACAAGATTATAGGTAATGATGTTCAATTGGTTGAAATTGAGCTTGATCCGGGAGAAACTGTGATTGCTGAAGCAGGTGCCATGCTTTATATGGAAGATGGAATCAGCTTCGAATCAAAGATGGGAGACGGATCAAATCCCCGAGCTGGATTTTTCGACAAGGTTCTGGCTGCAGGTTCTCGATTGATGACCGGCGAATCATTGTTCATCACCCATTTTACCAACCAAGGCTGGGGCAAAAAGCATGTTGCCTTTTCGGCTCCCTACCCTGGAACGATTATCCCCATTGATCTGGCTCAACACCATGGCACGCTGATTGCTCAGAAGGATGCCTTTTTATGTGCAGCCCTCGGAACCAAAATTTCTATGCGTTTTAACCGCAAGCTGGGTGCTGGTTTTTTTGGAGGTGAAGGATTCATCCTTCAAACATTGCAGGGTGATGGAAGAGCATTTATCCACGCCGGGGGTACTGTTATCGAAAGGCAGTTAAACAATGAAGTGATCAAGGTCGATACAGGCTGCGTGGTAGCTTTTGAAGAGTCCATCGACTTCGATATTCAGCAGGCAGGGGGACTTCGTTCAATGGTTTTTGGCGGTGAGGGTATTTTCCTGGCCACCCTTCGCGGAACAGGTAAAATATGGCTCCAGTCTATGCCTATCCGCAAGTTGATCGCACAGCTCAGCACTTTCGGACCCAATAGTCGCAAAGAATCAGGCGGTGGTTTGCTCAACAATATTTTTGAATAATTGTTATTTTATAGAATATACAGAAAAGAAATTTTTCCATTCATTAACCTTTAATTTGATTCATTATGCAAGCACAGAAATTCATGGATCAGATATTGCCTATTCTTTACACTGTTAAAGAAGATCCAATTAAGCTTGAAAAAATCCTTACCTATTTACTGGATGAAATTTATGAAGAACCAGAAGATGAGGATATTGAAGTGCCAGAAAAATACATGAAGGCAGTTTCTGATATTGCCGATAGCATGGATGCAGGTTTTGTCTGTTTCCTAAACATGGATACCCTTGAGGTAGAGGATGTCCCGAAAGATTTGTTGTTTGACCCTGAGGAGTTTGAACTAATGACAGGTGAATCTTTCGAAACAATGGATTTTAAGTATCCAACATGGGAAAATTGTATGACTTTCGAACCCCCGGAATCGAATGAATCTTTTGAAATTATGGAATCGTTTACCCAACAGCTTGAGGATAAGAAACTAAAGTCACAATTGGTCTATGCATTGAGCCACAAGAAACCATTTGCCAATTTCAAATATCATATCGACAACTCAAAATACCGTCAGGACTGGTTCGATTTTAAAAAGCATCAGTTGGAAATCCATGTCAAGGAATTGCTGTCTATGCAATTGGAGAATGAGGATGGGAAGCGCGAATTGGAAGAACAGAATTAATTTGAGTTATATTTAGATCTTTGAGTCTACTCCGAAAAGTCAATAAATAAAAAATGCCACTAAGACAGTAAGACACAAAGGTACATCCCGAGTACTCGGGAATTATATGCTATTTACTCTTAGTGAAGCTTTGATACTTGGAGACTTAGTGGCAGGAAAAGACTTTTCGAAGTGGGATCATTTTTAAGTTATTAAAATCAAACTATTAGTATGGCCATTAACAAAAAAGGGAATGTCGTTCAGATGCTTAGTCCCGAGAATTATATCCGTAAAAAAGCAAGATCATTGCCAATATTCGAATGTTTGGTCCAATCAGACTGGGAAGAATCAAAAATGACTTTCGTATTGATTGCAAGAAGTCACACCAATGGTAATATTACGGTTTGCGCCTATCTTGTCGATTTATTGTGTCTTGGCGTCAAAGACTCCATGTATTTATTCAATGTTCCCATTTCAAAGTACAAAGAATTTAAAGATAAGATCAGCGGAGGAATGGATATGACGAAAGTCGACTATGTTCTGGCTCATAACATTGTATATGCAGGTATTGAATTTGCTGAAGATTACGGGTTTAAGCCAACTAAGGAATTTGAATCGATTACGAAATTTATGCTAGAAGAGGATTCAGAAGAGGTAGAACTGATCGAAATTGAATGTGGTGACGACGGGAAGCCCATATATATGCGAGGACCGTTTGAAGATGAATACAAGGCTCGGAAAATAATAGCCCAGCTCGAAAAAGCTGCAGGTCCGGGTAACTATACATATATTGAAAAATCCGACGAGTTTAGCAATGAGGATGATTTTGAGGATGAGGTAAATGAATATGATGATTTTGATATTGAATTTGATGATGATGAGAAGACATTTGAAGAAAAAAAAGAGATATTTCTTAGCCTGTTTCAAGACATAGATGACTTGTCAGACATTGATGGTAAGCGTTTAATTGATTTGGTCGATTTATTGGCAGACGACCTTGTTGAGGAGGAGCAATACGATCAATTTTATTTACAAATGGAGGAGGAGCTGAATTTTAAGATAGATGCGGATGAAACCCCGGATCAATTGTTGGGTATTAGTCCGGGAGATCAGGTAATTTCTGAAGATTTGAAAGAAAGATTTCTCGATATTTACCGGCATATTAACTTAAATCCGAAGCAGGCAGAAAAAGAGTTGAAATTATTTCAAAATGAACCCAATGGATTCCCGGGAGCTTGTTTTTTGGAGTTACACATGCTTCAAACCAAAAATTCATCTAAATATGTTAAACGGCTTAACGAATATGCAAAGATCTATCCTGAATATCCATTGATCCAAATTTTATGGTCCAGTGAAAATGTGACTTTGATTAACGATCAGCAAATACATACAGGAACCCCCTTTAAACTGAAAACTTTCTTTCCTGACAGAGAAACTATTCATCCTTTGGAACGTTATTACGTATTGCAGATGTATGCCTTTTTGGTAGGTATGGAATTGGATATTAATAAAATACAGGCGTTTACCTCGATAGTTTATGAGTTAGATCTTCCCGAAAATGAAGAAGTACTGCTGAGTACAATTATTACCGTAATTCAAATGGGTTATTTATCAAACTATTTTAAGGAATAAATTATAAAGTCAAAGGTGTTAAGGTTTTGTAATTTATTGCAATGAATAAAAGACTATTTGGTCTGATATAATAAATTAATGATTATTTTTGCAATCCAATAGGGGATGTAATGATGATTTTAGTACAACACACCATAAAAATAGACGAGAGTTTCTATAAGCTTGAAGAAATCAGGTCATTGACCAAAGAAACTTTCTCACTTAAATTGCCCAAAGCCCGCTTTGCGTTTAAGGCAGGTCAGCATCTTTCTTTGGGCATACACGGCGATTATCAAAGCAGGGAATATTCAATCTATAGCAGCGAACGCGATCAGAACCTCGAAGTGCTTGTAAAAGAGATTGATCATGGATATTTTACCCCAAAACTGCGGAAATTTAAAGTGGGTGATTTGATAGAGGTACATGGCCCCTTTGGCAATTTCGGCATGGAAACAGAAGCAGCCAGGACCGGCAAATGCGTGTTTATTGCCAGCGGCACCGGTATCGCTCCTTTCCGAAGCATGGTTCGTACCTATCCTGAAATTGATTATACCCTGATTCATGGTGTACGTTATGCTAATGAAGCTTACGATCGTTCTGAATATGCCGCCGACCGTTATGTATTGTGTACCAGTCGTGATGCGCAAGGAACTTATCAGGGGCGACTGACAGGCTATTTAATCAACTGCACTTTTGATCCTACAACGCATTTCTACCTTTGCGGCAACAGCGATATGATTTTCGATGCCCTCGAAATCCTCAAAGCAAAAGGCTTCGAACGTGAACAGATTCACTGTGAGGTCTATTTCTAAAATCGTTAACTAAAAATCCTCAATGGTTTATCAATCTGATTACTTTGGGTTGCCAAATAAACCTTTCGGAAAGCGATTGTTTGAGCGACCGACTGAAAAGTAAAGGGTATGAATCAGTCGTAATGTACATACAATCAGATGATTATTATTCAATTATTTCTTTTTGCCTTTATATACAATCTGAATTGAATCTCTCCCTATCTCTTAAATCAGCATCATAAATATTATCAAACCTGTTATTTTTTATTCTCGTATCACTTATGTAGTCTTCATCGGTAAAGTCTTCATGGGAAAAGTCTTCATCAAGGTCTTCATCTGGCAAGTCTATTAAGCCATCATTAAAAGCTTCAGGATATTTAACTTCAGGGTCTGAATAATCTGCATCCGTAAGATCGGCGCCAACTAAAATAGCATTCGTAAAGTCGGCATCATATAGATAAGTCTTGATTAGTTTTGCACCAGTAAGATCTGCGTTCGAAAGGTTGGCATCAAATAGGTCCGCTCCACTAAGATTGGCATTTGTTAAGTTCGCTTTTACAAGGTATGCATTGGTAAGTGTTGTCTCCGTTAGGTTAGCATTAATTAGGTTAATATTGCTAAGCCATGAAAACCCAAGGTAAGCTTTACTTAGGTTGGCACCATCTAAGTTAGCATCGCTAAGGTCTGCAAGAAATAGATAAGCACCACTTAAATCAGCACCTTGTAAATTGGCGAATGTTAAATCTGCTTCCACCAACTCTGCATTTCTAAGGTCAGCTCCGGCCAAGTTAGCATTTGGAAGTTCAAATTTCCCCTTAGATCCTCCTTTTAAATATTCTAAAACTTTCTCTAAATCAGTCATTATATACCTTTTAGAATTAATATTGATCAAAATTGTCATTCATACCTTAGAAAACTTGTTAAATTTGACTTGCCAAAGTGGTTAAAAGATCATTGTTATTCTTGATTTCAAATCATAAAGAATATGATTTCATGCTAATCATCGCAATACTCAAATAAACGATTTTTGATATTTCCTCTTATGTGAATTTCAACGTGCCGAAACAACTCTTTTTTAACAATCTCATTTATAGAACTTAAAATAACTTTAGTAGTCAAAAAATTATCTTGATTACAAAATGGCCAAAAATCAATTTCAGTGCCATTAATTACAATTTCTCCTAAGCGATTAAAATAATTAAGTGTATTCCCTGATTTGATTCGTAAGTAATTCATAATAATACATCTATCATGTTCCTTAATAGAATGAGAAGCTAAAACAATTCCAACCTTTGCTTTGAATTTAAATTTTTCTATTACAGAGTTGATATAGGTATAAATTTCATCAATGTTTGCTGGAGCGTTATTCGTTCCTTCATAGGTAACTATCAATAAATTATACTCAGAACTGACAGTTGAATCCAATACTTTTAAGAGTTCTAAAAAATTAGAGTCCCTAATACTTGGATCATTTAAAATAAAATTGTCATAAATAATAATATCAGTAAAAGGCAACATATAATCTGTTAAATCTTTCCATTTTTCTAAATGTGGCGCATCTTTAACTCCTTTTCTTACTGATAATATTTTAGATTTTCCTTGAAAAGACAAATCATTCCATTTCTTTTTATAATCATCAATGAACCCAATAAGCATTCCGTTTTTATTAACTAATTGTTCTCTTTTATTTTGATCTTCTTGAGTAAGACAAAAAAATGAACCAGGGAAAGTCTTTTGAGGTAAAATATTTCTATTTGGCCAGTTGAATTTATTTAAGACTTTAAATCCTCTATCTCCTTGACCAGATGATAATTCAGTAAAAAATCGACTTTCGATTTTTTGACCATTAACGTTTTCATTTAATACAAATTTCAGATTCGTTCCTGCCACTAGGAATAACCAAAATGAAAACCATTTATCAAATTCTTTTGTTGATCTTATTGGGTCAGGTTGTGACTTGCAGAAATCAATAAAGATTTCACTATCTATTGTAGTTTCAAGCATATCAATTGTCACCTATTAATCTGAATAAATCGAAAGTAGAATTTGCCGCCTGGTCATAAAAACCTGAACCGAAATCTTGTTTAAAAATGCCATCAGGTCTTATTTCAATTTTAAATATCTGTTTTTCTCCGTGAGGGATTTTCTCCGGATTATTAAAATAGTAAATAGAAATATCCTCAGGTTTAATGTCTGTCTTAGCTGTTAAATATTGCAACCTTCGTATTAAATATTCGCTGTGAGTTTCAATAATGAATTGAATACCAAATAGATTGGTCGCCTTAATAAATAAATCGGCCAATTTAGATTGAAAATCAGGGTGCAAGTTACTTTCTGGTTCTTCAATTAAGATAATTGGACAATGATCCGATGTTCCATTAGACTTTTTTGTTGATCTCCATAAGTTATAATTCGTTGCAATAATTAGAATATTGAAAAAAATAGGTAGGATCTGAGCGTATCCAAAGCCTAAATCGCTTAAAAGCATCCTTCTACCATTGCGAATAATTGTAATTTCAGTTGCAGTACGTTGAATTGTTTTTATTTCAATATCATCCCCTATTTCAAAGTCTTTTAAAGCATCCAGATAAAACTGATTAATAACTGTATTTGTGAAATCAATTCCTTCAAATGCTTTCTGATCAATCTCCTGAATAGCATAACCTTCCTTTGAAACCTGATAAAGCCGCTCGTTTCTCGCCCTTATAGAAGGCAAATAAGTTATATTTTGGCATTCTTCCTGCAGCTCATCAAATATTTTTAAAATAAACGTGTTGATATAATCAAAAAATGACTGTAAGTCTGGTTCAATAAATAATGTTTTTCCTTGAAAAGTGTAATAATGCATTTTTTCTCTGTACGGTGTAGATGTATTCTTAACCAAGAATTCATCTTGATTAAAAATTTCTAAAATCTTATCATTTAAATTTAGTGCGTTTAAATAGAATGAATTAATGCAACTCATCCATCCCAATGCATCATTTAAAATAAATCCATTTTTATACATATCAAATATTTGATTCTGAACATTGATCAAATTTTCATTTGAAATATCAACCTTTTCCCTTTTACTATCAATTATTTCTGAATGTATATCATTATTGTCAACTTTCAGAATTACTAAATGCGATTTTAATAACTCTATTAGTTCCAACACTGGTTTATCAGATATTCTATTTGGAAATTTATATAATCCAGTCTTTTTTCCTATTTCTTGACAATCAATTTTAGATGATGAATCTGAAACAAACTCTTTAATTTGATTTATAAAATATTGGAAATCAATTTTGATGAATTGAGTTTTAAGGTCTTTAAATGAATTAAGATTATCGAGGTTTTTTTCAAATTCAACTATTGATTCTCCATTGTTTATTATTTTAAAGGCAACTAAGTTGAATGTTTCATCGTTGTCTTCAATGCTATATACCAATGAAATAATTCCGTTTGGAAGCATAGGAATATTTAAAGAAAGTTCGAATGTTATTCTTTTACTTTTTTGTTCATTATTAAAGACCTCATCAGGAGAACCTAATTTGAGTTCTGAACGATCAAATTTCCATTGTTCGAAATCATAGCCTCTATAAATATTCTTAACATCGACAGTACTATTTCTTAAAACCAATAATGATTTAATCAGAGAGCTCTTCCCAGAGTTATTTTTCCCAGTCAGAATAGTTATTGGTGCCAAGTTAAAATGAGTAAGTTCTTTAAAAACTTTGAAATTACCTACAGCGAAATGTTTTAGATGGCTCATATGTCAATATTGTGTTTTATCGTTGCAAATGTATAATGGCTTAATGCAATCATTTTGCACTGCATAATTATTTATTGAATTATTTAAAATATCAAGAATATGAATCCGTAAACCCTCAGGCGAAACTATTTTTACTGAACTTCCAAAACTTAGAATCAATGAAAAAAATTCGTAATTTGGTATCAAATTCAGTGATATTTCTATACCTTCATTTGTCTTCGTAATAAATTTCTGAGATGAATGGATTGGCTTTGTAATTATATAGGGAGTTTGTTCGGCAGAAAATTGTAATACTATATGCTGTTTCGTTACATTGTCAGTAGTAGATATGCCAATTATATCTTTGAATAAATTCTCAGCTTCAAATTTTATATCTTCCTTATATTTGAAGTCAGGTAAAATTTTAAACGAAAGCAACCGATCAAGTCCATAAAATCCAAGATCTTTATAATTCTCGCAATTGGCAATCAAATACCATCTTAAATTATATTGCTTTAAAAAATATGGATGTACAATCAATGTGCTGATATTTTTGTGTTTAAAAGGTTTATAAAGAATCTCAAGGACATTTTTATCCTGGATGCTTTTAAATAATGGTATTAGAAATTCACTCCCTTTAACTTCACTTGTTTCATATCCTATAATAATTTTTGAATCAGAATCCTTTGAAGTTATTTCGCCAAAAAGCTTTTCTCTAATTAATGCCAATTCTGTAGATATTGGCAATTGGTTAAACTGTTCCAAAAAAGAAATTGCACCACTGATACTGTTTAAATCCTTTTCAGAAAGAGAAATATTATCTATTGAAAATTCAGGGTCTTCATAAAAATAATATCCATCTTTTATAACTATTGGAGCATCAAACCCCCGGGGTGGCAAACTTCTCATTAATTCAATATCGTAGAAGACAGTACGTCTGCTAATTCCTTTATCTAATCCAAAATTTTGGTATAACTGTTCTGATAGTTCATCAATTAAATCATGCAATGACCATTTCCGACCTGTATTACGAAGACAACTATTAATAATTCTGTATCGAAAACTTGCAAGTTTATTTTTAGGCATTGGAATTCAGTTCTTCAAATGGATATCGGTCAATTGATAATTTATATGTCTTCATATGAATGTAAAATTAGGAAATTTATGACATGATTCCAATATTTTGAAGTATAAATTCATTTTAAATTGAAATATAATTGTTTATGTATTTTGCTCCAAAAACCCATCCAAGCCACTGTTAAATCCTATAATCTTCTTGAAGGTCCATTGAATCTTTCATACCTTTGATTTCCCAACCCCATTTCAATATTTCAATCTCAAACTATGCGGTAGAATATCATCCCTGAAAATTATTCGCCCTTTTTTTCCTTCAATATCGCATCAGTTTTTCCTAATCCGAAGCTTTCCCAATCGCTAATTCAAAAGCACTTACCTGAGTTTACTATCAAAAACCCATCAGAATAAAGCGCTGAATATTAGGTCAATGTAGTATCATTCATCACTTTGAAATTTACTTTGCAGAATTCATCTCTGTTCAAATATCAGGCGTCTATAGTTTTACCTTTATATAGTTTTGATACCTCATCTCTTCATATATAGGATAGCTATGGACCAATTCAGCTCTTTACATAGTTAATACTAACTCAATACTAACTCCATACCAAGTCAATATTAATTCAATAGTCAGAAGGTTGTAAACAGGTTTACGATAGGTTGTAAATAGGTTCATGAACCTACTTACAACCTATTTACAACCTATTAATAACCTATTTAGATCCTGTTAACCATTGAATTGATATTGACTTCATATTGACTTGGTATTGACTTAATATTGCTCAAAGATAAGGAATATAAAGTGAAGAATTGAAAGATAGGGTATAAGATATTCAGGTGCAACCAGTTGTCTGTTATACAGTTGGAATAGAAATAAAGTTCAATAACACGGGGAGAAAAAAAGATCAAGGGGAAAAATTAAGTGATACCCCTTTATCCCGAGGGTGGGTTATTCTTTTATCATAGAAAATATGAACTTTTGTTGAACAAATGTTTATCGTAATTGTTTCATACCAGACAATTTAAACCAATTATTCGCTTATGTCTGGTTATACGCAGTTTCACACGGCAAACAGTTCCGCAGAATTCAATTCAAGGAGGTAAGAAGATCAAAAGGTATTATACGAATTCCGGCTGAGGCTGGGTTGGGTGAGTGCTCATGGAACCCTTGCTGCTGTTGAAAAACATCGATCTCACGGGATGTTACTTGCCCGTGAACGCATCAATCTGCTGGTCGATGCACAGACCCCATTTCTGACTTCCGTCGTCAAGCTTCCTTCTTTGGACTTCTGTTCTTTCTACAATATAAACAAATTTAAAGCAACGAACTTTGCTTGAAATGAACTTATTTTTTCGTATATTACAACATATTTGATTTTTCTATAAAATGGATACCGACCGTAAGCTTGAACATATAAATTTAGCGCTTGATTCACAAACCACACTTGGAGAACAAGACCTTCGTTTTATCTACGAGCCAATGCTTGCGGCTCATCCTGAGCGTTTGGATTTGAGTGTTAATTTTCTTGGGAAAACAATGCGGACACCGATTTGGGTGTCGAGTATGACTGGTGGAACGGGAGTGGCGCGTACCATCAATGGCCGCATTGCCCAAGCCTGCCATGAGTTTGGAATGGGAATGGGACTGGGTTCGTGCCGCAGAATTCTATTCGACAAAACACGTTGGGATGATTTTAATTTCAGAAATGAAATCGGAGATGAACAGCCATTTTGGGCCAACCTGGGGATTTCACAAGTAGAGGAATTGCTGCTTGGTAAGAATATCCAGGCCATAGTTGATCTGGTGGGTGAACTGAGTGCCGATGGTCTTGTGGTGCATATCAATCCTTTGCAGGAATGGTTTCAACCTGAAGGAAACAGGCTCAGACAGCCGCCTTTAAAGACGATTAAGCAACTGCTTGAGATGGTTCGGATGAAAATCATCGTCAAGGAGGTCGGACAAGGATTCGGGCCTGAAAGCCTGCGCCAATTGCTTACTCTTTCCCTCGAAGCCATTGAATTTGGGGCGTATGGAGGCACCAATTTTTCAAAGCTTGAAATGTTACGGGGCAATCCTCAGAAACTAACTGCCAGTCTTCCCTTTGCCTTTGTGGGGCAATCTGCCGGACATATGGTCTGTTCAGTCAATCAAATCCTGAAAGAAAACCAACAGCCGGCTTGCCAACAGCTGATCATTTCAGGGGGCATTCATACTGCGCTTGACGGTTACTACCTGACCTCCAAAAGTGAGTTACCTGCCATATTTGGCATGGCCTCCGAGGTATTGAAACATGCTTCAGAAAGCTATGAATCGCTGGCCTGTTTTCTTGAGACGCAAGTTCAGATGCTCAGTCTGGCACATGCCTATTTGAAAATTAATCCTGATTATCATGGATAATTCCATCATTACAGGGTTTTCAAAATATTCAAAGCAGCAACGAATTGAGGCTTTGATTCAGAAATACCATTTTGACGTTGATATTAATCCACCTCTTGAAGTGTTCACCAAGCCGGATTTTCCAGCTAAGTGAATTTTCAGAGGCAATATATTAACCGTCAATTACGCAAATTGGCAGTTAAATTGTTCATCATCTGATCACTTTATTCAGCAAGGTTCTTGCCAAATATCCGAAATCGTTTGTATACAACGCCTCCCATTTTTTCCATTTCAGCCCTTACTTTGGTGTTGTGTTCGAGTTCAAGGTGAGAATCAATGGTTGTTTTTCCCTGTGCGATGGCTGACTCCAACATTTTGACTCCCATCATTACATCCAGCCCTTTACCTCGGTAAGCAGTATCAATACCTCCCAGCAATAGGTTCAGCTGCTTTGACTTACGTGCTGAGTGCAGGATCTGGAAAATTCCAAATGGAAACAACCTCCCTTTTGCTTTCTGAATTCCAGCACCAATATGTCCCATTCCAATTACAAATGCAACCACTTCATTATCAGCATTTATCACGATCTTAATAAAACGGGGATTGATCAGGAAGAGGTACCTGTTGGCAAAATCATCCATTTCAGCTTCCGAAAAGGGTACAAATCCAAAGATTTCAGTAAATGTACGGTTTATAGTAAATGCAGGACGGGATGAATATACGGTTTGACTTTTCGTCTTGAAGTAAATTCCAAAATCCGCAACCCTGCGTTCAAACGGATAGCGCGCTCTTGTATCTTCAGATAGAATTTGGGAATGGGACTTGGTATTTTAATTTGATAAACCACAAGGTCCATTTCTTTGGAATAATTATTATTCTCCACTAAATCAACCTGATAAGGAAAATTGCAGTTGGAAGCAATCACCGAAGGTTCATCAAATCCTTCAATCAACAAGCCTTGCGGATCTTTGTCCGAAAAGGCAAGGGGACCGATCAGTTTTACCATTCCGCGTTCCCTTGCCCATTGTTCAACATAACTGAGCAGCTCAGTGGCTACCTCTGAGTCATTCCATGTTTCGAAAAAAGCGAAGCGACCATGCTTCTCCTTGTGGTCTGCATTGTATTTATGATGAATAATCCCCATGATCCGACCCACCACTTCTTTTCCCTTGAGGGCCAACAATAAGATGGTGTCGCATGATTGAAAGGATTTGTTTTTCACAGGATTGAAAAACTCCTTTTCATCCATATAAATTGGTGGAACCCAGTTGAAATGATTTTTATGAATGGCGGCCGGCAAATGGATAAACTGGTGAAGTTGTTTGCTGTCAGTAACTTCAATGATACTGATTGCCAATTTGTTAGGTAAATGGGAGTGCTGAACAATTAATTCAATAGGATTCTCATTTTGACTTTGGGACATATATTTTTGACTAGATTTGAATACCATATTATTCATTTTAAACCGCAAACAAGATATAGATTTTTTTATTCTAAATGCAATGAATATTATATTTCTTACCATTTACTTTAACTTTATTCAAAGTAATTGTGATCATGCTTCTTTAAATGGAGTTCGTTCGCGTAGTTCAATAGTACCAACACTCCTTTATTTCTTTCAAAATGTCAAAATGCCATTCTTCCAAATCGCGGAATGGGGGAGTGGCATTTTGACATTTTGACGCTCAATGAATTTCCTCTTTTTCAAAGGCATGTCAAGATATTCATTGAGAAGAGCGTTTTGAAATCAGAAAGCATTGTCTACCTGCATATAACCACAATCTATCAGCAGAGATGAAATTCATGTGGAGCGCTCGAACTGGTAGATTACGGAATTACGGAATTAAGAATCTCCGTAATTCCGTAATTCAGATAAAAAAGACTTAGATTTAACTCACGTTGTTAATTATACCCATCGTCCACTTTCATTTTCGCTATTGATGAACCAACAAAGGGCCAACGGTTAGATTGGCCTGACATTATTTTCGCCAATTACACTGTTTACGAAAATAGCACTTGGAATTCAAAAGGCCTGGAGATCCCACTGACCCCAACGATTACAAGACTTCAGAAGTTAAAGTTCTCTCCTAATTTTATTCCAGAAACGCGTGGTCTTTCTATTTCCGGCAAAGTAGTGAATGAAGCAGATTCACTTCCATTGCCCTTCGCATTGGTTGGACTGACTATTTTTAAAGAAAATCCTGAAAATCGAAATGCGATGTCCAATGAAAAAGGACAGTTCTTTTTTGATCTTGCAGATCTTCAGCGAGAATATGAAATTTTTATATCAGCAAAACAAAGTGGGATACAGATGCCTCTGATTTTAGTCGATAATGACTTTTCAACCCAGAAAATAGACCTTCCTTATGTGTCAATAGACTTATCTGAAGATGCAAAAAAAATCTACCAAACCCTTACTTTTAACAGCCAGATGAAGGAACTTTACCGGCAGCAGAAAGTGGAAGATCAATTGAAAGCCATTTCATCTGATTCTTCATTTTATGGATCGCCTGACTTTGTGCTTCATTTGAAAGATTACATTTCCATGCCCACCATTAAAGACTATATTACCGAACTGGTAACCCAGGTGGGGGTTCGGCGGGATGAGAAACGGTCTGTTTTGAAGGTGCTGGGTGTATATTCCGATTTGTCAGTCTTTGAGCCGATGGTGCTGGTTGATATGGTGCCAGTCTTTGATATTGACTGGGTATTGGCAATTCAACCTGAAAAAATCGAACGCATTGAAGTGGTCACCTCTCCCTAAGTGCGTGGTGACATAGTCTATGGTGGAATTATCAGCTTCTTTTCAAAAAAAGGCGATTTGGCGGGGATTGATCTTCCTTC
>Ga0209123_1001163_pt1 | contig 27372 bp, 33 predicted proteins | sample BarGraIncu00431A_FD_184500 | JGI IMG/M metagenome (GOLD analysis project Ga0209123, IMG submission 184500) | Arctic peat soil microbial communities from Barrow, Alaska, USA - Barrow Graham LP Incubations 004-31A (SPAdes) (version 2) | ecosystem: Environmental > Terrestrial > Soil > Wetlands >...
ATCAACAGATTTAATGACACTGTATCTGATGTAATTATACTAAATTGTACTTTAACTTGCCAGATTTATAGTGAGAAATAGTGAAATCGCTAGGTACCCTGTGATCGCTTACGCTTTTTCTGCCTTTGCCGCGACGGCCTTTTTCGTCTCAATATTTGCCATGCGGACATCCCGCGCCTTCGCCAGATTATCCGCCAATCCGCGATCCACCGCCATCGCCCTACGTGCCTCCGAGTAGCTCTTCGCCGACAGCGCTTGCGTGCGTGGAATCCCGAACTGCTTCTTGTACGCGCCTGGCTTCATGCCGTGAGCCGTGCTCAAATGTCGGGCCAGGGTCTTAAACCCGCCCTTGCCGCACACCATGCAGACCACCTCGTGCTTTTTGAAGGCTTCTTTCACAGTAAGCGAGGGTTTGGCTTCCTCACCGGATTCTACGGACTGGCCGGCCTCCAAGCCCACCAGGGCGGCGTGAACCTTCCCGATTTCCGCGATTAATTCGTCTGTTGTAAAATTGGTGCTTGCAGCGTGAGCGGCTACCAACTGCCCGGCGATTTCTACCAAAGATGCCATATTTGATATTCCCTCCATGAAATTATAATTACTGCTATTCTCTTAATCTCAGTAGGCTATTTTTGTCAACATAAACCGTGCAGATCCTTCCACTACCCGCCTGCGCAGCAATAAATAGCCCCCAATTACAAATTAATATTTTATAAATTGGCTCGCCATGTTATACCGATCAAAGTCTCTACCAGCTTTTAAAGATTGAAAAATACGCTAATCTGCTTAAAAAGGAAACACATGGACCCTATCACTTGTAAAAATGCATATTACGTAAAGCTCGGCGAGAAAGGGAAATGGGAAAAATCCAGTATTGAAGAAAATATAATGAGAATTGGATGGCGCAAACAAACTCTGCAAGATATCAACAGTGGGGAATGGCAAACAATTAAAGTTGAACTACAAAATCAAAACAAGCATAAGGCTACGGCTACCCGCGATTTAACAGCTCTGCAACAAATTTGCAAATCGACAAACGAGGATATTTGGATCACCTTTCACAAAAACCAGCTGTGGTGGTGCAAAGTCTGTGGTCCCGAAATTTTTAGCGACGAAATATCAAAATATAGAAAAGTTGAGAAATGGCATTGCCATGACGTTTGTGGGCGGTCGCTGTTTGCTGCGCAAATTCCTGGTAGGTTAGCGAAATTACAGGGATTTAGGGGGACTGTTTGTATAGTCAGGGAAGTAAATGAGTTAGTTAGGCTAATCAACTGTCAATCCAGTCCCGAATATGCCGCCATTTCTAATGCGAAAGAAAGCCTGAACGAGCATGTGAGGGCCGGGTTGAAAAGACTACACTGGAAGGATTTCGAAACGTTGGCGGACCTTTTGTTTAGCTCTGCTGGGTGGAAAAGGATTTCAATTCTGGGCCAGACAATGAAATATTCTGATATCGAGCTTGAAGATCCGATCAATAAGGAGATGTACCAGGTTCAGGTGAAATCAAAAGCTACGCTGCAGGAGTTCCAAAAATACTCGAGGGAATTCGATAGTGGGAAATATCGTAAATTGTTCTTTGTGGTGCATTCGCCGGATTCAAAGCTTGCTGAAATAGTGCCGAACAGCGCAAGTCCGATACAGCTTGTGCTCCCAAATCGGTTAGCGGAAATGGTGATAGAACAGGGCATTCTCGGCTGGCTGATGGATAAGATTAGATAAGTAAGTAACCGTTTAAGCTGGTTCGTCGCTAAATGTCGCATAATCCACCGTCAACTCTTCGCCGGGTTTTATATCCCGGAGAGCGTAAAAATCATAGTTTTTATCACAGGCAACGTTCGGATCAGTCTTGGATTCGTTCAGATACCACCCGATGTTCAGGTTATTAAAATTGTCGGGGCAGGTGTATTTCTCCCCTTCGATTATGCAAAAGTCATCGTAGAGCCTTTTGATTTCAGGCTCTTGCTTATCAACGATGTTTTTATTCACCTCAACCATTTGGCTATTGTCGCCGGTAAAAACATAGGCACCCTTGGGAATGTCCCGGATCGCGAACACCCCCACGCCGTGGATGGGTGATGGTTGTATCCGGGTGTAAACTCCGTCATGCGGAAATGTTTTCATAATAATTTCTTCCACTTGCAATAAAGGCCCATTAGCAAACTTCGATCATACTCCGGTTTCACCTTGTCTTCCAATTCGTCCAAATAATCTTCAATTTTATCTGTGCTTGTCCGAAAAAACCAAAAGAAATCTTTGATCCAGTGGAATAGTAACGCTACGGTTAATGCGGCAAAAAACAATATCAGCGGCACATATGTTAGGTAAAATGATGGGAACAGCTGATATAGATGGCAGGATAGCCACCTATTAAAATGTGCGTAAATTATTATTGCAACAGAAACGCCGGTTAGAATTACCCCGGCGTTGTAATGAATCATATAGTAGACATATTTCCTTACGTCGTTTTCGTCCAAAGCATTCGTCGTTTGCTCGGCGGAAATGGCAAAGAACAAAAAGGCCAAAACTAAAAGACCGAGTTCAGATATTTTATAGCCATCAGGGATTGAATCCTGGATGGCGAGCGCAATCAGGACGCCCACCATGGCGGCAAATATCGAATTAAGCGTAATCTGACCAGGCGCATTTCTTTGCCATGTCAGATTACCTTTGTTTGGCTTAAATGGAGCATTATCCTGCACTGTCTGGCTTTCCACGGCTTTTCCCTTGACGCTAATTTAAGGTTCCGAATTTATGGCCTGTTTAAGCATCGCGCTTGCCTTGAAGATCAAGATCTTTCTTGCATGGATCGTTATCTCTTCCCCGGTTTGCGGATTCCGCCCGCGCCGGTCGGCCTTCTCCTTGATTTCGAAATTGCCAAAGCCAGAAACCTTGATATTCTCGCCACGCTCCAGGGTGTCCTTGATGAGTTCAAATAACTCTTCCACCACCTCGACCGATTCTTTCAAGGTAAACCCCGCCTTTGCCTTAACCCTCTCTACGATGTCTGCCTTTGTCATGTTATCCCTTCGATATCACATTTATTTTGCCAATGACAGCAAGCTCTCCATAAACTTCTTCGTGTCTTCGACAATGCGCTCTTGTGCATGCCTGCTTTGCCCCAGAGGCGTCCCTTCCTTAATCATGCTGCCAGTCGAATACCGCATGGGGCGTAGCATAGGTTTTATGCCATTATTGAATGACTGCCAGAGGACCGAGTGGATTTTATTTAAAAATATTAGCATTTTTTCTAATTCTTTAAAACTTGTCTGTTCATATAATGCTTGTATGTCTTCACGTGTAGACAGTTCTTTATGTGCATGAACTTTATTTCTAATATCATGATATTTTTTAAAATAAACTTTTCGATATTGGTTGACATATTTTTTTAATCTACGGAAATCATCGACAGTAGGCGAATAGCTATCTTTAATGATATCTTGTAACTGCTCTTCGGTAAGCGTACCCCCTGCACTTAAACGTGCTCTATATGCTTCTTTTGAAAATATTTCGATATGTTGCTGTGAGATACTAAGGATTTTATCGATATTATGATTATGCCCCTGTCCAAATATCCGTCCCAGGGCAATGAAAAAGGACGTTTGTAGGGCGGAAATGGTGGTTATCCAAAAACGAGGTGTCTGATTAACTATTTTAAGAAGTGCTTTATTTTCGTTTAGCATTCTGTTGAGCGTGGTAAATGCGTAAAAAGAGTGTATCACCGACTCTACTTCACTTCTAAAGATCTCTAATTCATTTTTAAAAGTGTCTTCTTTCGTTTTCATGGCGTTAGAGCCTTACTTTGTTGGTATTTTGTATTCAAAAACCATCGGGGTTAGTGTGCCATGTTCGATATCCCACGGATTTATTATATATTCTGTTCCGCCCACAGCTTCTAACTCATCGCCGTTATTATTGATTTGGATTGAATGCAATATGTAAAGTGATACCGCACCCTTATTCTTCCTGGTGTTAGTAACCTCGTTTTTAGTCAGGAAGACTTTTTGTCCGTCCGATTGTGTGCCCTTGACTTCAACCAGCAAATTACAGTCTCCGTTGATGCAATGCAGATCATAGCTACGCCTCGCGGATACGTCTTGCACCTGGTATCCCAGGTTCTCATAATAATTGATGGCGCTTTTCATCGAGTGGTTTTCGATTATCCTCCGGGATTCAGGGGAACTGTTAAACCCTTGGCCTGTGGATAATGTCATGTCTTCGGCGAGTTCAGCTAACTTGCCTTCAATTTCGGCTTGTTCCCAGGGCAATAACGCGTTGAATTCCGCCTCGAATTTATGAAGAGGCATTACGGCGTTCCTCGGGTTAAACCATGTCCTTATAATCTTTGCGCTGACCGGCTTTTCAAGCAGTTCCTTGCACTTATCGAAGTTGAATTTAAGTTCAATATGCCATGTCGCCCGGTTATGCCCCTCTTTCCTGGCAACCGTTGCATACCCGACTATGCCCGTATCCCTTTCTCCCGTATAGATAAAGATCTCGTCGCCAAGCTGTATGTTGTCGAAATCGCGAGAAATATGCCACAACGGATCTTCTGCGATCCTCTCGTTGTAAACAAGCTCCTTAAAATTCTTTACACTGGGAACGACCTCGGTGCCGTCTCCAAGTTCGAACCCAAAAGCGCTTCTTGTGGAAATAGGATAAAGCCATTGAGCCATAACAGGTCTCCTTTATGAGCTATTTTCATCGCAGTGACCTTTACGATTCTGTCCCGTTCTCCAGGCCCGCCACGGCCTCCCAAGGGTCATCGGCGTATCAAATTATACAAAGGATCACACTATGTAAATCAATCTAAAACTTTCAGGGTTGGTTTCGTTTTCCCTTGACGCATCGCAATGTGCCCAAGGACGGTTCGGACAGCACCAACGACTTCGCCATTTTTGCCGATAATTCTCCCCCGATCTTCGGCTGAAGCCTGAATACAAAAACCCCAATCACCATTTCCATGGGTTTCTTCCGTGATTTTTACAATACCTGGGTTATCAACCAGTTGGCAGGTTATATCCAAGAGCAGCTTTTTCATAGTCCCTCTCGTGAAGTTATTAAATTGCGTTCCGAGTTTGTGGCCTAAATTTCATTCGTTTACCGGATGGCAGGATATTTTAAGTGCGCTTATCCATAGCAGAAATTATCTAAATATTCAACACTTGGTAGGCGAACTCGCGCCAATTTTTTCGCCATCACTTGTGGCTACGAATTCGGATTAACCGTATAGCCTCCGACCTTCTGTTTCTTGATAGGGGAACATAATTGTTTGGAGGTTAGCTTGATTCCAATTAGGGGAGAGGGTGTTCTTGGGCAATAGGAGCCTTGAAAAGTAATTAGGCTGAATGCGCCGCCTGCAGGGCGGAGAGTTCTGGCCATCTGTCATTTTCCATGGCGGCATACGCAGCATGACAGTTAGCGTGGGCCAAGACAGCAAGTCAGAGTTCACGCATATATTCCGAAATATCATTCAGGCAGGGTCCATAAAATTCATTCCTCAATAGAAAAAGCGGTTTAATTCGTAATATTCAAATCATTGTATTATTCGCCGTCGTAATTTCCATTCACCATGTCTTCCAAAGTGATACCGTCCATAATGCTTCTCATTTTATTCTGAATGGAGCACCATGCGCTATGGACACGACACTCCGCGCTGCGACTACATGACCCGGCATCATGAACGCAATGATTGAGAGCAATCGGCCCCTCAACAGCCTCCACAATCTCCAGTAATGTAATTTCCGCAGCCCGCTTGCCAAGTGTAAACCCGCCATCTGTCCCACGAAATGACCGCAATAACCTGTTTTTGGACAAATTTTTGAGTGCAAGCGCAAACGAGTCTCTTGGGACGTCCAGCGCCACAGCCATTTCGTCGGTCTTAATGACCCTCCCCTCACGTTTTTCGAGATAGATTAACGCCCTTAGAGAGTAATCCGTCCTGCGAGAAATTCGTAACATGATGGTAACTCCTTAAAAATACAATAAAACATAAAAACCTTAATTTCGTCAAGGTATGGGTTGTAATGGCCGTCATTTTCATGTAAATTGCCCAGTTGGAGATAAATTATGCCGATAGAAAATGTTGCAGTTTTAAATGAAATCAGTATGTTAGCTGGCCGTCCGATATTAAAGTGGGCGGGGGGTAAAACCCAGATGCTGAGCGAGCTGCTACCCCGAGTTCCGAAAAAATATGGCCGATTTATCGAACCCTTTTTCGGTGGTGGTGCAATGTTCTTCGCACTTCAGCCAGAGCAAGCGATTATTGCGGACAGTAACCCGGAGCTAGTCAATCTGTACAGAACCGTTGCTTCCGATGTCGATGGAGTGATCGCCAGCCTAAAAACACATATAAATACTGAGGACGCGTTTTATGAGGTCAGGGCGAAAGATCCGTCCAAACTAACGCCGGCACAGGCTGCGGCTCGGACAATCTACCTCAACAAGACTTGCTTCAACGGCCTCTACCGGGTCAACAAAAGTGGTCAATTTAATTCTCCGTTCGGACGATATAAAAATCCTCGTTTTTTAGATGAAGAAAACCTTCGTGCGGCATCAGCTTTATTGCAGCGTGCAACCATCGTTCAAGGCGATTACAAGTTGGTATTAAAAGAGCACGCCAAACCCGGTGATTTTGTGTTCCTTGACCCTCCTTACCTGCCTGTTTCGGCCTATGCCGATTTCAAGAGGTATACCAAAGAACAGTTTTATGACGAGGATCATCGTGAACTCGCCGCAGAGATACAGCGTTTACAGGCTCTCGGTTGCCATGTCATCCTGACTAATTCAAATCATCCGCTTGTCACAGAATTGTATGGTAGATACGGAATAGACGTCATTAGCACTAAGCGCCACATAAGCTGCAACGGTACGACCAGAACGGGAGAGGATGTCATCGTAGAGATAAAACCCCAGGCCAGGTGGAATTTACAGCTTGTTCCAGACCCTTTACCAGCGCAAGCCTTGTTGTACCCGCCCACTCGATACATGGGGTCAAAAAATAAGCTTCTGAAGGAAATATGGAATGTAGCATCCCAGTTTGATTTTGATACAGCAGTTGACCTTTTTTCGGGTAGCGGAATTGTTGGATACATGTTCAAAGCACAAGGCAAGAAGGTCATTTCTAATGACTATATGTCTATGTCTGCGGCATTCACCAAAGCGATGGTCGAAAACAACAATGTTACCCTGTCGAATGTCGAGGCCCTTAAACTATTGGAGTCGAAGCGAGTTACCGACAAATTCGTTGAAAACACATTTAAAGACCTTTATTTTTCCGATGATGATAACCGACTTATCGATACTTTACGCGCAAATATCAAGGCGTTACGAAATCCGTACAAGAAAGCGATAGCAATAGCGGCTCTTGTCCGTGCCTGCACTAAGAAACGGCCTCGTGGCATTTTTACCTATACCGGCATGCGATATGACGATGGGCGACGGGATATTCATTTAGGTTTGGGTGAACAGTTCCTTGAAGCAGTAGATATCATAAACGCCTCGATATTCGATAATGGGAAAGAGAACAAATCGAGACATGGTGATGCGATGGAACTGCAGGCCGTGGAAAACAGCCTGATTTACATTGATCCGCCATATTACAGCCTGCTTGGGGATAATGAATATGTGCGACGATACCATTTTGTTGAGGGATTGGCGAGGGATTGGCAAGGTGTCGAAATTCAAGAGCATACACAGACTAAGAAATTCAAGAGCTACCCGACCCCTTTCTCCACCAGAAAAGGGGCTGCTGACGCCTTTGACCATCTTTTTAAGAAGTTTAAGAACAATACCCTGCTTGTGTCCTACTCGTCCAACTCTTTGCCAGCCCAGGACGAAATGGTGTCGATTATGAAAAAACACAAGAGCACGGTCCAGGTTGTACCCGTGAATTACAAATATTCAATTGGCACCCACGCACACAAAGTCGGCGACAATAACAATGATGTCCAGGAATATCTATTCGTGGGGTATTAATATGCTGTCAAACTTTGACCATGAAAAACTCGCAGCAGCGCAACAGGCTGTGGATCTGGCGCAGCAGGCTATGGCCGAACTTTACAAGGCTCAGGATCAGATACTTGCCGAGCATGCCTTTGAAATGCTTGAGCCTCTTGGTAAAATGAACCAAAAACTTCAAAGACTGGTCTCAGTCACGAAAACGGGCTAATATCTTCCTCAAACAAGAGGTATACACATGCCTGGAAGCTTTATAACCCTAACAATAACCGGTAACGCATTACTCAAAGATGGCAGGGGCAACTTTGAAATAGACGATTTGCCTCAATTACTATCGGCCAAAGAATTTCAAGACTACTTGCAGGAAATGACGAAGTTGAGAGCTGTAAAGAGTATTGGCAACTTTTCAAAGTTGTATGATATGACCATAATTGATAAAGCAGGATTTGAATTAAAAATAAAATTCTACATGCAAAGAGCAAAATCACCACTTGTGAGGGCACGTTTTAGAAGCAAGCGTGGTGCGATCAATAAGTATGACTTTCAGCCATATTTAAAAAAACATTACAAAGTTGGCGATAAGCTCAGATTAGAAAAAATTGGACCAAAAACTTTCAGGATAGTATAGTTCCAAAACAAACAACTTGAATATTCACCGCGCACTCGTTTTCGTGACTGAGACCAGTCTTTGGAGCGCCGTGCTCTCTCTGCTGCAGTTGTTCGTTATTTTATGCTATAAATCAGGGGGTGCCCGTGGGAGCAGAATACATATACGACGCTTACAAGAAGGCCGGTTTCAATTTTTCTAAGAACATAATCACTAATTATTGCTTGTCGTTATATACAAAACCCTTTGTTATTCTTTCAGGTATATCGGGCACTGGGAAAACAAAAATAGCTCAACTTTTCCAGCCGTATAAAGAAGAGGATATAAAGGAATATGACGTTGCAAAAAAGAAAAATATAGGAAAAGACTATATAACACTAATATTGCGTGACGGTATAATTAATGGCGACGGTAGGGGCAACTTCAAAAGAGAAGATTTGCCCTTTTTGTTATCACCAGAAGAATTTGCCGAATACCAAAAGGAAAGAGACGAACTGGTAAAAAAGGGCACAGCCGATAATTTCAAGAAACTGTATGGTATGACACTGGTTGATAGTGATAACAAAGAATATTCAATTGAATTTTATGTCCAGCGAGCAAAGTCCCCGCTGATAAGGGCACGTTTCAAAAGCAAACAGGGAGCAACAAATAGCTACGACTTGCAGCCATATCTAAAATTAAAATATAAGGTTGATGAAGTTGTTCAATTAGAAAAAATATCTGAAAAGCGTTTCAGGATTGTTAAGTCCCAAGACGAAGAAATAATCAGCTTAGAGCGGTCAGTCAAGTTAAAGACTTATGAAGATAATATCTGCCTGATCCCCGTAAAAAGCGATTGGACAGACCAGTCAGGCATTATGGGGTTTTACAACATTATTGAAAAGCAGTATCACATTGGTCCCTTCCTGAAGCATTTGCTTTTTGCTGAACAGAACCCTGACGTGCCCTTCTTTGTAATACTCGACGAAATGAACTTATCAAAAATAGAGTATTATTTGAGCGATGTTTTGAGCGTTCTTGAAACTCGTTTGCCTAATTCTGAAACGGGTGAAATAATAACGAAAGAGAAGATTATGTTGCATTCTGCGTCTTCATCTGATGACTATATCGCGACAGATGATGAGTATTTCGACTCTATCCCGGCAAAAGTTAGCATACCACTTAACTTTTACATTACAGGCACTATCAACATTGACGAAACAACATATACCCCAAGCCCGAAGGTTCTTGATAGAGCAAATGTCATCGAATTCAACGAAGTAGACCTTGAAAATTACTACAACGGCGTGAACACTGCAGATACCTCAACGTTTATTTTGCAAACGGTCCCGGATTTTTCAAAGCCAATGCTTGCTTCGCCAAAGATATCAGCTTCTACGCCAGCATTGTTAAAGGACGAAATTATTAAAATAAATACCATTTTAAAGAAATACAATCTTCACTTCGGTTATCGTGTCGCCAGCGAAATTTCCCTATATGTTGCCCATGTGAATAAATATGTGAATAATCCTACACCTGAAATACTCAATATCGCTTTAGATTATCAAATAACCCAAAAAATATTACCTAAAATCAATGGCACCCAAGCAAAAATAGAGAAAGCCATTTTAGAACTTTTCAAGAGATTTACTAATGCTGAGATTGATATTGAAAACGTTGATCCAGCAGTTGTAAGCACTTTTGATGCGGATTCCTCGCGGTTCCCGCTTGCTGTGCGTAAAATCCAGAATATACACAGTAAGCTCGTAGCCTACGGTTTCGCGAGTTCGATTGAGTAGCTATGATAAACATATATACAGACAGGAACCTTCAATGCTCAATTGAAGCAGCCACACTATACGAGAACATTACCTATTTCGTGAAAATGAAGGGGCATGATCTCCAAGCCATTGAAAAGGAAATAACATCTGGCCAGTGTGCCGCATTTATAGATTGGCACCCAAGCAATCTGGTTGGTGAAATAACCTTTCGCGATGTCGCAGGTTTTGTGAACCTGTTTGGCGCGACATATGATGTCAGATCTACTAAATTGCTCCCTGATTTGACTGGTACCAACCAAATTGAATTTTTATTGAAAGACATATCGGATTATTCCTCGATGCTCGTCTTTTCGCCCGCTGCCCCCGCCAGCTTCCATTACGACATCAACCCCAAAAAGTTAACGAGCAACATTTTCTATATTTATAAGTACCTTTCAGGCCACCTATTCCACGACGGGAAGGACTCGCTGCAATTTCTATTCGAGTTCGTTTTGGATAATCCTCATTTTAATCAGCGAGCTACACCTGCATATGTTCCGACTTTCTCAACAAAAAAGTTCAATTATGCCACATTCCAGCGAATAGCCGAAAAAATTATGGACTCTGATCTGATCCCACCAGGACACGATCTATACCAGAAGCCATTCATCGCAAAGTTACCTACCACTGACTCTGGTGATAAGCTGTTGCCCAAACACTTATATTCCTCAACAAACTCGATATCATATGACACACCGGAAAATAGGTTTCTGAAATATTTTTTGTTGTGGTGTCAGGAAATCTTCTTAAATGTGCAAAATCGGTACAACCAGTATCAAATCCGTGAAGATTGCTCAAAATCCTTGAAAATATTAAGAAAATATCTTTTTCACCCTTTCTTTCGAGATATCGGTGTCTTTTCCTTTTTGCCGACGAACTCTTCAGTGTTGGCAAATCGAGTTGGCTATAAAGAAATATTCCTCCATTATCTGCGGTGCAGAAGTCAGCCAAAGATGTTCGATGGATATTTGTCTGACATGTTCTACACCCTGGGGATCAAAAACATATCCACGTTGTATGAGTACTGGGTTTTTTTCAAAATCGCGAAGGAATTATACGGTGAAGATGCAACACTTGAAGTTGTCGGGCACCAGTATGAGAATAATAATTTGAAGTATGGCTTAAAGGTATCCCGTGGAACATCTGCTCTTTATTACAACAAGACATACAACCACTCGCCGAATGGATCATATAATTTCAGCTTTCGGCCCGACATCTCACTGGAAGTCAGCAAGAGTGGCAACGTCATAAGGTATTTCTTTGACGCAAAATACAGCAACACATCAATACCTTCCACCGAAGACGACCCTATCGCGGTGTATAAAAACGCAAACGTCGTAAAAATGCTGTCTTATCTTGAGGCAATTACCAATTCAGATTTTGCCGTCATCGTGTACCCCGGCACCAAATTCTGTTTTTATTCCAAGCCATATACTACCGGCAGCAATTATGCTGGCAACCCTGCCTTGCTAACGGATTTCACTGGTGTCGGAGCACTGCCCCTGTCTCCAAACCACGCAGATTCGAATTCGACTTTTGGCACCTTTATGCTCCATTTTAAAAATTCAATTTTATTCAATAATGAGGAGTTGCTGTAATGAGAGCATGGAACCTTGGCAACACTACGGTTCGTAGCCCACTCCGGCTTCGTGACGCTTTGATAATGTTGGTAAATTCACCCCTTGTAGGGCGCATAGAAGGAAGGGAAAACGAGACTGCATTTGCTATGGCGCTGCACAATGCGGGCGTTCTAAATATTCACCGCCCTGAAGAGGATGTTTCTGACATGGGGCGCAAATGGCGGTCGGCAATGACCCAGTTGGGATTTATCTATCCCAAAATTCCACCTCGAGAGGGGATACCGCAGACTGACCTTGGTGACGCGTATACCATTACTCCGAACGGTCGCAGACTTATTGATACAGAGACTGTCGCTGGAATGCAGGAGTGTTTTTTACGGTCTCTGGCCGCCTACTACATTCCTTCAGTTTTGGAACGTGGCTATCCGGTAGCGGCCTTCTCCCCTCTTCGTCACACCTTAGCGGTTCTTCTTGAACTGGAACGACGAACTCGAGAAAGCAGGCTGAATTTTATCGAAATGTCGTTGTTCGTTCAACTTACGTCGTCAGACAATCCCCTTGCTGGAATAGTAGATGGGATCTTGGCATTTAGGGCTGCCCGAATTGCCTCGCCCCGCAAGAGGCTTTTTGACACGGAAGCGCTTGCCGCCGCTGCTGTTGAACACGGGTACGTTCCCGGAACTTTTAGGGATTACGCCGATTGCAATATCCGCTATTTGAAAGCAACCGGCCTTGTACAAAGTAAAGGGCGCGGCATTGCAATTGTCCCCCAAAAAAGGGTCTTTGTTGAGCAACTTGTGGCCGACACTGCTATTCCGGCCAATGACCGTTTAATTCTGTTCGCATTGTGCAACGGGGCTACCCTACCAACCGACAATAGGGCGACTGCCATGGTTGTTCTTAATGACCTTGTGGTCCAGGTGAACCGCCGTGGTGTCCCGTTTGATCTGGCTGGCCGGGTACTCACGGACCCTGCTGATATAGCCATAATACGCCACGAGATAGAGGATATACTATCTCGTCTGGATGAGGACGAATATGCTGCACGTCAAGCTGCAGAATGGACCGAAATAGTTGAGTACATGGATTTACTTATTACCCCACGCCGAATTCATGCTGTAGGCGATGACGCCCCTATACAAATCCCCCAGACCGAAGGCCCAGCATACTTCGAATGGGTCCTTTGGCGTGCATTCCTTGCTATCGACAGCTTGGTGAACCGACCTTATGAGTCACGTCGTTTCAAAATCGACCAGGATTTCCTCCCGGTTGGCACTGCTCCAGGCGGCGGCCCTGATGTCATTTTCGAGTTTGAACATTTTGTTGTAGTTGTGGAAGTGACCCTTACTGATAATTCCCGGCAAGAAGCAGCGGAGGGTGAGCCTGTCAGACGTCATGTCGCCGATTTAATGGTGCATCATGCCGCGCTTACCGGCAAACCTGTCTATGGATTATTCGTTGCCAAGAAAATTGACAGCAACACAGCCGAAACTTTTCGTATCGGAGTGTGGTATGCCCAAGACGATACCAGGATGGACCTTGATATTGTTCCTTTCACCCTGGTTCAATTTAAATCACTTTTTGAAGCCATGTTCCAGTCAGGGAACGTAGATGCGGCACATCTAAGAGAACTATTCGACCTGTGCAGCGGAACCAGGACGGACCACCACGCTCCTGCATGGAAAGCTGCAATAGCGAGAACGGTGCAGGCAAAAGTTGATGCGCTGAATGTAGCCGCTTAAACAAAACCCCCTGATTTGCTTGCCAAAGATGGGGGTAATTTTAACCATCTCCTTTTCGGAAGATTTTCTTCAGGCGCGAATCCCACCCCGGCCTTTATCTTTATCGCCTCACCGCCACTATCAAATGTCTTGCCTTTGCCAACATTTATGCAGCCATTTTGAGGCATCTATGGTATGTTTTGCCAGTTTTCTACACGAGTGTTTGCCGATGCCCATGGACGGTTATACTCATTTGTTTAGAAACACTCGCGCAAAGGAGCACGGATGTCAACCCCGTCAGAACGAATACAGGAACGTTTAAGTGAGCTTGGATGGAATAAAACGATGCTTGCTAAAGAAGCTGGAGTCCAGATATCCACGCTTAGTCGATTCTTTAAAAGTAGTGATACGCGCCTTAAAAGAGCCGGGTCGATGGTGAAAATTGCTCGCGCTTTGGGAGTTCGGCCAGAGTGGATATTGACAGGGACTGAACCAAAATTTTCTATCATTGAGTCCACTGAAATCATGGAAGTTCTTAAAGGTGAAACCCTCCCTCGTTTACGTGCTGTGGCTGAAACCTATTTAGGCTTTATGCAAGATAAGGTTTTAAGAATGACCCCTGAGACAATGGCAAAAGAGATTACTTCGCTGTTCATCAATTCTCTAATTGAAAAAACATACGACAAAGCCGAATTACGAAAAATTCTAAACGGTGAACGCATGACTGAATTACCGCCTGTCGCCGAGCAAACCCGTAACATTCTTGAACTGCTTTTGTTTTAAGATTTAATAATTCTGAGGATCAAAAGAAATATCTGTGAGATTCTACGTGGCCAATAATTTGGATTGCAATTCGCTTTGCCAGATTAAGGAGGGATAAATGAAATTGTGCGCCAAGCATCACGATTTATTGACAGGCAACGACGAGTGTTTTCAATGCGAGATCGAGCGCTTGCGGCAAATGATTGGTGAATACCAGGTTGAAAACAAGCAGCTTAAAAAAACCCTCGCTGAAAACAATGCCCCAATCCCGTAATTAAATTTGCGGTCCTACTGAATCCGTCATTCCAAACATAAACCCTTCAAATCTCATCATCGCGAAGTCACATCAAGGGTCAAAGTCCCAACCAAGACCGCCAGGCCTCGCTCCATCTGCCCACCTACGCGGAACCGATCCAACCAGGGAGATCCCCGTAAAGCCTTCCTTCGAGATGATGAGATTTTCGCGCTTTTGTGATATATTCACCGCCAGAATCCGCAGCAGTCAAAACACATGGCACAACCGAACCGAGGACGAGGGATATAGTTATGGCTGACCCGCATGACCCGCAGCCTGTACGCGTTGCCGTGATTTACGAGCCGGAGGCCGCGAAACCCCGCCCGGTGTGGTTTGAGCTACGTGGCGAGCAAATAAAGATCGGCGAGGTGTGTTATTTTTGGCGATCCTGGAATGGTGAGGCCGAGATCCTTTCCTACTCCGTATCGACCGCGCAGGGGCAGTTTGAGTTGTCATTTAATTCAAAAACCCACGCCTGGACTGCCGCTGATAAATCCGCCGACACGCTATAACTCCAGACAATTGATAATTCCCGCCTTTCCCCGCTTTGGATCGCAGCCTTTAAAGCTTTATCCTTGCGATGAAGTTTGTGTTTTTTGCCTTTACCTTCCTTCCCCCGAAAAACTCACCCAAATCTCCCCCTGTCCATCCGACCTCGGACGAACCAGCCCCATAAAAACTAAACATTAGCTGAAAATAATGCGTTTTTATCACATAGTTCACAAAATGTCAAAGCTAACTGCTCGGAATAGATCATTATTATCTTGAATAATGAGCCGGTTTACTGTATAGTCTTGAGTATCAGAAGCGGCCCGGCACAAATGCCGGCAAACTATAAATAGGATATAAACCATGAAGACTTTTTACGCATTGATGGAAGAAACCTGCCAGGCTTGCAACGAAAACGGCGAAATGCGCAACCCGGAACACGACCGGCAACTGGCCTTTCAGGAAAAATGGAACGAGGAAAATCCGCAGCCGGAAGGCGACGACACCGCAACCTGGCAGGCGCATTATGTGAAACAGGACGACGCCCTCTGGGAGTATTTATCTGGTGAGGATTATTTCAACGAAGGGCCGGCCCCACTTATAACTTGCGAACATTGCAACGGAACGAAGATTATCACAACCCGCATCTCGCTCGAAGATGCCCTGCGCCTTTCCGTTCAGGCTTAACCCGACCAATCACCCACAAATCGCCCGGCACAAATGCCGGGCAAACCATAAAAGGATAAACGCCATGGAAATCATTGAAATTGTAAAAAAGGGCATTGCAGACAAGTCCACTTTCGCCGAAGTCATTGCCAGCCTTAAAGCAGATGGGGCTTTTGACGTGGAACTCGATCTTGCTGGCGTGTATCCATATGATGACAAGGAATTTTCCCACCGTCAGAATTACTACGAAACGCTCGACGACGCCATCCTCTCTATTTTTGACGAGGAAAAACTCGAGAACGATGCACTCCTGGATACCGTGATCGACGGAGACGAGGACGCCACTGTAGACCGGATCACAAGGGGCGAACGCGACATCTGGCACGTCAATCTGGGCATAGGCGGCGACAACGGCCTCTATACAACGCTGACGGACGCGCTCAAGGCCGACGACTGGTGGGAAGACCGGCCAGTTGTCGAGAGAGATTTTGACAAATACTAAACCCAACCGCCCGGCGAATCCGTGCCGGGCAAACAATAAAATCATAAAACAACAAAAAAGGACAACACTATGAAAACCCTGACCCTGATCCCGACCGACCACAACCTCCCTGACAATACCTTTGCCGCAGCTTGCCTCGACAACAGCATCGCCGAGTTGCTTGACGCCTTCACGCAAAAGGCCGCAGACAAAACCGACTGCGACACCTGGAAGATCACGCCGACCGAGTGGCGCAACCAGATCCGGCTGGCTCTTGAATTCAAACTGTTTGACCGGGCCAGCAAGATGACTGATGCCGAGTTTCAAACGAACATGCATGAATCGGATTTTATCCAAAAGATCTCCGAACCCGAAGATGCCAGTTTTTGGAAGGGCTACCAGCGCGGGCTGCGCCGGGCGAAGATCGGCGAGGATTTTGGCACGGACGCGGAACATGCCCAGTTTCTTTCGCTTGCCGACAACAAACACAACGAGCTGCATCGCTACCAGGGGCTGGGCTACCGGGCCGGCCTGCAGGGGCTGACGGTTGCCGAAGGGGTCAAGCTGCTTAAGGAGATCACTGTTGCCGCCGCCTTCTCCGCGTCTCAGTCCAAGAAGGGAGCGGTTATGAGCGATGCCCGGCGCGAGGCCCTGGCCGCAAATCAGAAAAAGCCGCGCCCCGGAGCGAAGGGCAAGCCCAAGCCCCGCCTGGCGAAGAAGAACGCCATCGTTTCGGTGTGTGTCACTTCCCGCGTTGCCCTTACCACGCTCGGCCCGGATGCTACGAAGGCCCAAGCGCTGGCCTTTTGCTCCCTTGCCGAACCGGCCATGGCTCAAGCCGTCTTTGCCCTTTTCCCGACCGCCGCACAGGTGGAAGTTGACATTTTCCCCACGCAAGACGGGATCGAGGAAGGGATCGGCTGCAGCGCACTGAACGCGGAACAGTTGCCGGTTTACGCCGAAGAAGAGAAACTGGCACAAGAGATGGCGCGGGTTTTCGCCGAAGTTTTGGCAGCCGGGGAGTGGAAGTAAGGAGCCAAGTATCGGATCATTAGGATAGGGCTTAACCTGCTGAATACGCAGGATATATTGATTAAAAAGAGCTTGCTTTCCAGCGTGTCCAGAGTTAAATTGACGTTTCGTGGGGAGTGGCAGTAAAAGACGCTTTGGAGAGCGCCGCAAAGAAAGACTCGAGAGGGTCTTTTTCTGTGTCCAGATTCCGGGGAAGGATCGGGGCGACTGGAAACAAAGGCAGCATGAAAGGGCGCGACAAATCGTCATCGCAGGGAACAATCCAGTAAAGCCAACCGACTGCCGCCTGTCTCCCATACCATCTAAACCATCATCTCAGGAAAAGGCTTTAACAGGCCGACCGATTCCAACCCGCACAATCTGCATCCCATGTCCTCCAGGTCTACGCCATCCCTTGCCTTCCTTACATACCTCTCTCGCCCTTCAACCCCTGGCGGAAAACTGGCCAATGCCAAGCCCGGCCACGGACCCGGTACCATTTTCACCAATTCCCCGACGCGGAGTCTTGCACGCTTCCCAACCCCGCTCCCTTCCCGCCTTTAACCCGCACAACCTCGCGGAAAACCGGGCCAAAACAGCGGAAAATGTCGCCTTGAAATAGACCGTAGGCTCAGACCTGAAACATAGCGAAGATACGCTCGACCCCCGCCGACAACCGCCCTATACCCCTTTGGGGACGCTTCACGACGTATTGTCACAAGCCCACTAATTGACTTATCCAATACTAATGTTTTGTCAATGCCTCTAATACAATGTTTGCGACTTTTGGCACGTTTTATCATTCTATACCGTATTTAAAAAGAGGGGCCGCACGCTATCCCGCAAGCACAACCCCCGATTTAATACATTTAAAAAAATATCTCACACAGTAAACATTTTGGCACGAAAAATCACATACACAATTCAAATCAAAATGTGCAAGAAATAAGGAATGTTGCTTTTATTTTTATTTATTTATTTCTTCCAAGCCCATATTTAGGCCCGATTTTGTGTTTCGCCTTATCCTGTATAACCTTTTCCATATTCGCCAATCTGAAAAATACCTGTAGATACAATAAGTTACAAAAGAAAAAGCTTGTATAATAAACCGGCTCATTATATAGTATATCTACCTGAAGAGAACGAAATAAAAAACACCAGCGAGGCTACAAAATGAATACTTCCAATCTTTCCAAAATCACCGCCGCCGACGTTGCAACCCTTATCGCTGGGAATGGTGACAATAATAGCCGCTACGTAATCAAAGCCATTAGCAAGATGCCTGGCCATTCCAAAATTACCCTGGAAATCAGAGACGAGGAATTAGGATGGGAAATAGTCAAAATCGTAAGTGTAAGCAACCAAACCGGCGAGTTCGCCTTTATTAATGTCGTAGAAATCCCTGCCATAGCCGCTGAAAAGGCCCGCAGGGCGCAGGCAGTAGTTGCAGCCGCCCTTGTGGTTGAAGTTGTCGAAGAAGCCCCGGTACAGGCCGTTGTCGAAGCCGCAGCCGTGATTGTGGTTGAAGAAATCAAGGCCGAAATCACCGCCGCCCCCGCCATGGGTTTGCTGATAGACCTGGGCGAATATCGGGTAAAGAAAGCCAAACAGACCAAGGCCGACAAGGTAGCAGCGGAACGGGCCGCATTGGCAGAGTGGAACGCATATGCCAGGGCCTGCAATCAGCGCCGGTCCAACGCATAGGACTCCGAAATGATAGTCACCCAGGACGACCAGGACGCTATCCTCCAGGTCAAAGAGTACGCCTCGACAACCGCAGCCTGGACAGGGCCGCTCACGGAAGAACGGCCAACCCTGCTAATCGAAACGGGCGAAGTCAAAATAACTGAATACGAAAATGAAGAGTTTGACGAAGATAGCGACTCAGCCGCCTACATGTTTTGAGAATAATTCGTACACATAGCAACACCCCCAAGGCGATGAACCCCGTCACAGCCCTCGACATAGAGGACACCGCCGGAAGCGAGAAGCCGGCAGCAGAAGAAGCAAGAAGCCCGACCCAGACCACCGACAGCCCGCCCCGACAAGGGGCGGCAGAAGCTATAAAAGGAAAAGATCATGGGAACCAAAGACGGCAAAACCCTCGAATTTAACGGGCTGCTATTTCAGCTAAAAAGGATTAAGACACTCACTGGCGGGATTTTAAGCCGCTCATACGAGGCGATAAACAGGAACGGGGAGGCAGTGGACTTTTTCGATGTCTTCCAGCCGACTCCGACCGAACCCTGGGCGGCCTGGACGATGCCGACGAACACCAGCAGGAAGGCCACGATCCGCAGGGGATTTGCCCAGGCGCTTAACGCATAGGCGACCGCCCCCGACATTTAAACCTCAAGCAAAGATCCTTTAAGCCGATATAACAAGCTCTTCCGTAATTACTACCAACCCGCCCTGCAAGGGGCGGTTAAACACAAAAGGAACCCACCCATGGCAACCCGTGCCGAAATTGCGATCTATCAGAATTACACCCCGAGAAACAAGAGGCCCGCATTTATAATTATCAAAAGCCACAACGGGAACCCGGAAGCTATCATTCCTTTGATCGTCCCTATTCTCAAAGCGATGGGAGATAATGTATTTGTCGGGAGCTGCGCTGCCTGGCTGGTACATTCACTGATCGAGGTATGTATCAAGCAGAATATCGAGAACAAAGCAGCTGGCGAGTTGCCTGATATGCCCGAAAACGGGCGCGATTTCGCTGGGGTGTGGCTTGCAGACGGCAGAGAGTTTGGCTGTAGTGATAGTGATTATACGTATATTATTTACAAAAACACTCTTGAAATTAGACACTCCAGAACGAGTGAAGTAATCGAAACAATAAAATTTGCCGATTGGAAAGAAGAGAAGATAACCAGAAAAAACGTTTTGCAATTTCGCCCCAAGAACTGATTGACCAATAACCAATTAGCCAACAACTAATCAAAGATGCCTCCGAACAACCGGGGGCTTTTTTGTGTTTAAGCCTTACGCCTTTTCCTGCGATGTAGTTTGTGCCTGATGGTTTAAGAGTTTTGTTTCTTGCCTTTGTTTCTTGCCTTTGTTTCTTTGTTTCTTGCCTTTTCCTTACATTTCCGCCGAAACCGCACACCCAAAACCAGCCCAAATACTCGGGATATTGGCGGAAAACCGAACTCACTCAGGATAAACACCATTTCCACGCTTGCCTAACTCACCTATTTTTGCTCCCACTCAGGGCGACCAGGAAGGCCCCAGGATGGGGAGACAGCGAGACGCCAACGCGGCGAAGCTACGTTTCGGGGCCGCCCTATTGATTGCTGGGCCTTGTACGTAAAAAACAGCCGGGTCATTTCCGGCTGGCAGGATAATCCGACCTCGGACGAACAGACGGTTGCCAAGAATCCGAACGGGAAAACTGCACGAAAATAGCAGCTTAACTTCCTGACCGTTTTGTCGAAAAGAAAAACTCGGACAAATACCCATTAGGTATTTACAAAACCGTGCTATGTTACGATAGCACGACGGGTGTTGCAAACGTGCGGTCTAGCCATCTTCACTTTGGTGTGTTGGAGCGTTCAAAAAACCAATATTTACGGGTTAAAAGGGAGATAACAACATGATCGACAATATCCCCATGCATCTGCACTACCGAGCATTCTTTAATATTGCGCCAAAAAGGCAATTAGATAACGCATGGGGCGACCTCATTACCGAAATTAGAAGGTGGATGAATGTCAAAACTACCAAAGAAGAGCAGGTTTTCGGCGGCTGGTTCTATCGTGGAAATCTAGGAAAACCAAAAATATATAAAAATGGACTAAAAATCACTATTGCAAGTAATATTGGAAATGGTACTGAAAAAACTCCGCAACATTGGGCTGCACAGCTTGAGGAACCCTGTAAAGAATACCCAAAAATCCGAAGTTGGAAAACTGATATCGGCGTGACTGTTTCGGAATATGTGTTTGAAATCAGCTTAATTGTCTCGCATAGTATAAGATCGGGATATATTGGCGTAGAACCACCGACTCCAGACCCTACCACACCGCTTATCGTATCTAATTTTCTTTCCAGTGAATTATGGCAAGCCTCGGCAGGCACAGAGGAATTGTCGAGCACTCCCAGGATATTGGATTCCGGCGACGTCCCTGAATTTATAAAAATACTAGAATCACAATCTAGGCTGTGCCCTGTAGTGTACGTAAGCCGGGACTACTACTCAAACGAGCCTTTGATCAATGTAGATAAACTAGCAAACCTACTTGCTGGAAATGCTATCGTTTTCCTTGCAGGTTCGTCAGCACTGGATAAAGAGACGGAACATTTACTGCCTGCTGATTACAGATGCTGGAACGGAATGATAAGAGTTTATCAACCTAAATTAAATCTTCACGCCAAAACAGAATCGAATAGACACAGATATTTTGTCGCAAATGAAATAACTCAATCCGGTGCCGATAATATAATCACCTTATTGGTAAAGGGAATTTCAAGACGTTCCATTATCTGGAAAAAACCAGAAATATGTTCATTGAGTGATATTTCATACAAATACAGATCTAATAAAATTCTTGAACTCACCAAAAACAAAGAAAATACAACCGCAGATGAGTGGATAGTTGAACTTGAGAATGTTATGTTGGATAGAGATATATGGAAATCAGATAACGATATCCTTTGTGAAGACATTCTTGAGATAGGTGAGAAGTTGGACGAAGCTAACCAGGAACTACACAGAAAGGAATTTGAAAGAACTGAATTAAGTCATCAAGTAGACATAATGCGCAATTCCTTAAAAGCATCGGAGTCAAAAATTAGTACCTTTTCCGTTTTGGATAGATTGCCCAGGAATCTTTTTGAGGTGTGCGAAATAATAGAGAATTTCCATTCTGAGAATATAGTATTCACTGATCAGGCAAAAAAATCTGCCAAAGAGGCAGACTGGGTTGATGTTGGAATCGCTTGGTCTTGTTTATGGCAGGTAGCCACAACTCTCCACAACCTTTTCTTTCTTGAAACCGACAAACCAGTGGACATAGAAAAAGAATTCAATAATAGAACTGGTTTCGAACTAGCTATGACCGAGGGTAAACAGACCAAAAACGATGCAAAGCTATTAAAGAAACGCGAAATTGATTACAAAGGGTCAACTATTGACATAGGACCTCACATCAAATATGGGAATAAAAAACCAAAAATGTTAAGAGTGTATTTTTGCCCACACCCCGCCAGCGGTAAAATTATAGTTGGTCATTGCGGTGATCATTTAGAAAATCATTCTTCAAAATTCAGAAAATAACATGCTGGCGACTATGACAGGTGGCTCGGCGTGACGGGCGGGAGATTGTCGTGGGATAAAACATTTCCGAAATCATAACTGCTCGATATATCTCTAAAAATTGACAAAATAGAAAAAATAGGATATAACCGCTCCCCAGCATTTGGAGGATATTGTGGAAAAATCCGAAGAGGTGAAAGCCGAATTTAAAGGTCGAGATGAACATGCCGAGTTTTCCGCCCAGCTTGGAAACGAGAATACGACCGCAGATGGGAAATTTAAAGGGGGCGGTGGGGCCGCCGCTAAACGGTACGCCGCCCGAATCCGGGCTTGGGGGTACGCCAACAGATCCGACCGAAGGAAACCCCGCAAAAAGCCAAGGCCGCGCCTCCGCATTTTGATCAACGAGATTGTGGACCCTGACAGCCTCGGGCTTGATCCTGCCGTTTACGATCTTACTTCATCCGCTGAACGCTATGCGTATGTCAAACGCGAACTCTTCCTGTCCCAGATCCGATATCTATTCCACCACACCGGCTGCGATATTGCCCTCTCCGTGGCAGTCAATGTATCTGATCGCACCGCTGCTGGCCGAACGGTCACCGTTTTTAATGTCGGTACCGGTGAGACTGAACCCGCAGATCAGGATCGGATCGAGTGTGATCTCATGGAAATTTCCGCCATGGTCTACGGACACACTGAAACCTGGGCGCGGCTGCTGCCCGCTGACACCGACACCGATGACAACGATAACAATTAAGCCGAAGGGTAGGGGGAGAAGATTGGCTGCAACCGGAACCGATAAAAAGGGAAGGGTATATATGCGCGTAAAATATTTTTGTACGAGGATGGAAGGCGAACTTGAAGTTGAGTATGTAGTCAACGAATTATGCTCCACTCTCCAGGGCGGCATGTCTCGCCTATCCAACATTCACTCGAAAAAACATGTTAAATTGGTTTCTTTTTACGGTATCGTTTATGGAACGGAGAAGGGCCGAACGGTGGCGCAACGAGCGCATTTAAGAACCATGGAGATGCACATCGGCAACGAACCTGGCGACAAAGATTGGTATGCGTCGAATATAAGGCGTAAATAGTCACCACACCTGCCGGCACATATCCCAGCACATACCAAAGACTCCGAATGCAAGAAGGCCCCCTCAGCGTCAAACTTATTTTTCAAAGTATGCGAAGAGAGGGCCGAGTTTTTTTGCTTCTACCGGGGGTATCTCCACCGTTAAACCTTTTCAGTATTCCTGTCAAGCATTATTTTTAGTAATCCTCAGCAATTTTAGACATTTAGCTAAATAATCTCCCATCACAGCCTCTCTTTGAAAAAGGCCGTGTCGTTAGCACGTCCCAGGCACGCGGCGCGGCTCTGGAAGCTCTGCTCACTGATCCGCCAAGCCCTACATGGTGATCCCGCTCCGGTTTTAGCCCGCCGCCGTTTCGATTTAAAGGCGACCTTCAATTTTCCGTTCCCGGCCACCTTTAAATCTTCCCGGCGGCGGGCAGAGCCGCTCCGTGAAGAGTAAGATGCAAGGCAGCGGCAGATAGAAAGGCGCGGACTTTTACTGCGTAGCCTGAGCTGGTTTTCCAAATCAATTAACCTGCAAATATTTCACATGAGAATATAATTATTTCACGCTGTATTAATTTACACATATAGTGTATATTTGGCCTGTATTTTTACCGCAATTCCGAAGAGTTAACCCGATAAAAGCCAAATTTAAAGCGCACAACGGGAGGACATGTGGCAGAGAAAGAAGGGGAAAGCCAGGATATGCAACGATTGATGATCAGCGAGCTGCTGGTTAAAGCCAGCCACGACTGCGAATTTTTGAATAAAGATTTAAGAGGTTTGGCCCATTATTCGAACCAACTCCAAGATCGCGCCATGAACCTCCTGATCCGCCAACTGGTAGAGAAAAGCTGCGAAATTGCTGAGGTTCTTGTCGAACTGCAGCTGGCAGAATAACGGAACCGAAGAACCGCACCGAATAATCAAAACCAAATCTGCATATATCAGTAGGACGGGGAGCGATAATTGATCAAAAAGACAAAGCGGCGGCATCAGGCAGTATCACAAACAACAGCAAGATCGGCGACCCGCGAGGGGCCAAATGGAGGGCAGTATGGACGAGGCAACGGTTATCTTTTTCATTGCTTTTGTATGGATGGCGGTTTGTCAGCAGATTTTCATGCCACGGGCCGGACGCACGGCGGGTGCGGATTCCGGCGTTAGTTTCGCCAGCCGGCATAGCGACGACACCGAGACGGGTACCGATTACAGCTGCGATTTAATCCATTCCGCGAATTACGCCAATTTGCCCAACAACCTCTACCATTCCAGCCTCGGCTCCGATATTACACACTCCGATATTACCAGTGCCGGCAGCAATTATGTTGATTGATTAAGGGGGGTGGTATGGACGAAACAGGGTTGGTTCTATTTTGCGCCGCAGGATTTATTGCCGCACTGGTAGTTGTCAGGGAAACAATGGCGACTAACCGGGCGAAAATACACACGGCAGGGACGGCACAGGCAGCGGCGGTACACACTCTGCTAAACGCACCGGCGAGCAAAACCAAAGGGAAACGAGATCGGCGACACGAACAAATTTTGGCAAATACAGCAGCGAACGCGAAAGTAAAAAACGCACGCGCCGAACAAGGCGGGCGGGCTGCAGCCTACGACGACGAAGAAGAACGCAGCGGGGCTTATGATTTGTTTGACCACAGAATCGGCTGCGGGATCGGCATCGGGATGGCGAGCGCCTTTTGCGATGACTCCGGCATATTCTCCGACGCCATCGGTAGCGATATCGGCAGCAATATGTTTGACGACGGCGGCATGGGCGGAAGTTTCGGCAGTGATGATATGCTTGGCGGCAACGATATGATGCACGACATGATGTTTGATCCAGCTAATTCTTTTTACGATTTTAACATTTACCACGATCACAGCCATGATTTTGGCACTGACATGTTCTCCAGCGACCCGTTCGGCAGCACCGACGCATTCTCCACGGACAGCACCGATTTTGGCACCAGCATGTTTGACGATTAACCAAACGCACGAAAACCCAATCTCACAAACGGCCCTGAATAAATCGGGGCCTTTTTGTCTCCCCGGCAGCAGTCATTTCTAAATTTCCGAAAATACTCTCTTAAATAATTATTTTCAAATTGCACACTGAACGTTATCAGGCGTTGACTGACCCCACCTCATGCTCGTATATTATACTTAATGTCGTATTGACACTAAAAGGAGTTTCCGTGATTGATTGACTGACAACAAGAACACAAAGGAGGGAATTGCTATGCGAGAGATGCAGAATTATGGAGAGGAATACAAAGCTACGGTAGCGGATACGGTGGAAGAGGCCGCCCAAGTTCTGGCCGGGCTGCATCCCGAATTTTCCATTGTGGAATTTAAAAACGTAATTTTCAACTGCTGCAGCGCTAAATATTCGGAGTTTGGCAACGGACGGAGGTGTAGCCGGGAGATCACCGTAGAGAAAGCGCGGGAGTACATTTTTACCGTGCTGCAAGAAGTGGCCGACCTGGGTTTTGCCAATGGTGGCTGACTCTGATGGGGGGCACCAGGGCGAAAATTACGGCGACATTTACCGGCAAAATCCAAAAATCAGCACCGACCAGTTTCTCAACAATTTGACAAATGCAGAGATATTACAGTTCAATTCCGGGGGTATTTGCTACGCGTTTTTCACTGGTTACTCGTCGGGCCTTTATCACTATGCCACTGTTTTTGCCCATCCAACCAACGCAGGCTGGATCGCCCGCGTGCTACCACCAGCTGAAGGCCGCGCTCATTTAGCCGGGTTTGGAGCAGGGTTTAACGCCATACCAGTTAGCGCGGCGATCTTACAGTTGTATTCGCAGCACCTATCGCTTGCCTGCCCGGAACCGGACATGCCCGACGAGGACGAAGACGAAGACGACCAGGAGGGAAAAATGGACGACAGAAAAGACGACAAAAACAAGATGTCGGCTGACAATTACACCGACCCGAACACGCCGGAAGTCCCGGCAGCAAAACTATCTCGCTTGGAATTCAAACGCCGACTCAAGCAAGCCGAAGCCGAGATCCGACAAGGGCTGGAACCCGACAGCGCATACTGGAACGGTTATATGCGAGGTTTGTGCATTCTCCACGGAGCGAAATTTACCGAGGCCGAGCATTTAGCCTGGTTGTCGTTGACCACCGGCGACGAAAAAAGGACCTGTTTGATTTGCGGTTTTCATGATGGGTACAGAGCGGCAACCATCGAAGACGCCAAAGCGCACCTCCAACAGACCCTCGTCAATATGGTGGAATTTGTCGATGCCATCGCCCAAAAGCTGGCTCAAAAGGACGCCAAAGCACCCGCAAAACCACGCCAGCCCAGGCAGAGAATGTTTATCATGGACGATGACGAGCCGGATGGCAGCCCTGAAAAACCGGATACGCTCCATTGATTTTCGCTGGCCTGCTTTCAAAAATACGCACCGACAGCCCCGCCGAAAAATCCACCAAGAACCTCACTGACCAGCCCACCGAAGATCGAATAAACCTGAAAAGTGGCCGACCGGAAAAGGGCAAGACCGACCCGTATGCGTGGATGCGTGGCATCGATCAGGATCGCATAGAGGCCGTTGTCGTGGCGCATACCGAATACGATCTAATAAATCAACTTATAAAAACTCGCGCAGCCAGACACGAAGTCCCCGAATTGATTAGA
>Ga0209123_1001164_pt1 | contig 27364 bp, 23 predicted proteins | sample BarGraIncu00431A_FD_184500 | JGI IMG/M metagenome (GOLD analysis project Ga0209123, IMG submission 184500) | Arctic peat soil microbial communities from Barrow, Alaska, USA - Barrow Graham LP Incubations 004-31A (SPAdes) (version 2) | ecosystem: Environmental > Terrestrial > Soil > Wetlands >...
AAATGAATATGAATCAGGGTTCCTTATATGATGTTACACCTTATTCACTATTTAGCAATATACAATGTGTAAGTAATAAAAATATACCGGTTGTAGGATATTTTATTGTTGCAGGTGCTAATGAACAGCGAATATTTATTGATCGATCAGACCTACCAAAAGATTTTTATCCAACGGATGGTTTTAATGGATGTACGCCCGCTGTAGTTGATGTAGATGCATCTTTGAAATATTGGGGCATGAATCCGACAGTCGACTCTCTTTTAAAGGAAAATTTTCAAATTTATGATTCAATACGCGGTTCAATATGTGCCAACAAACCACCTCCCGGTGTTCCTTGCAGACCTATTCCTGGCATTCAATTATTTATGGCAAGATCGATTTGTTTTAATTGTACAATGACAGGATATAATTCAGTGCCTGCATTTTGGAATGAGAAACAGTAAGAAGTGGGCAATAGCAGTAAAAAGTAGCAGTAAGCAGTAACTGCATTAAAGACGACTGCCGACTGCTACTGCCAACTAATTTAAAAAGACTGCCGACTAATCAATAAACTGCCGCTGCTTACTGTCAACTATCAAGTATGTATTATCAGGCCTTTTCGCTCGGCTTGCCAAGAATCCGAAATAAATATATCCACTTACAGCAGGATGTATTATAGATTACAATTATTATTCCCGTTGGTCATGACCTTTGGTTCCAAAGAATACAAGAACTGAGATGGGCTACGTCGATTTTCAATTCTTGGCAAGCCAATCGAAGATGCCGTGAAGCGGTGGCGGCAAAGCCGAGCGATCTCCCGTTGGTCGCTGAACGTTGGTTTTTTGGTTGACCAATTGAAGATGCAGTGAAGCGGTAGCAGCAAAGTCGAGTGACAAATCCCAATAACAGTACATAATCATTTTGATTTTAATAAACATATCTGTTGAACTCAAAATTTGAAATTATCTATTGGCAACTTATGAGACTGTCATTTCCTCACTACACATAGCACGATGCCATGGATTGCGGACCTACATGCCTTCGCATGGTGGCTGCACACTATGGGCGCATGTTTTCCGGTTCACATTAGCGTAAAGGTTGGTATGGGATTTTGGCTTATGCCTTAATTCTCCGTTATTGCAACTTTAGAATTATAAAATCATGTTCTGAAATACAACGTGAATTTTCAACCAAAAAACCTTATCTTTGTGGCATGTTCAACCATCTAATGCAACATTCAAATGAAAAAAGCTTTATTAACTCTAACAATTGGTTTACTCCTTATGGGATGCGTAAAAAATGACAATCCGTTTTTCGAAACGTACAAAAACAAGTACGGTGCTCCACCTTTCGACAAGATTAAAAATGAGCATTATATGCCTGCATTCAAAGAAGGCATCAAGCAACATCAGGCTGAAATAGATTCTATTACAAATAATCCTGCTGCTCCTACTTTCGATAATACCATTGCTGCCATGGATTACAGCGGTGATTTATTGCGTAAAGTTTCATCGGTATTTTACAATTTGTATTCGTGTAATACAAATGATGGCATGGAAAAAATTGCCACCGAAATTTCTCCTATTCTTTCGGAACATAACGATAATATTTACCTGAACGATAAGCTTTTTGCAAGGGTAAAAACGTTGTTCGACAATAAAGATAAACTGGGTCTAACCGACGAACAAATCCGCTTACTCGACAAATATCACCGCAACTTTATCCGTAGCGGTGCAGCACTGAATCCGGAACAAAAAACAAAACTCCGTGTTATCAACAAAGAACTCGGATTGGCTCAACTGGCTTTTGGAAAAAATGTATTAGATGAAACTAATGCATATAAAAAAGTAATTGATAAAGAAGCAGATTTGGCAGGATTACCCGAAAGTGTACGTCAGGCAGCAGCTGAAGCGGCAAAGGAAGACAAAATGCCGGGCAAATGGGTTTTCACTACTCAGAAAGCAAGTTTCATTCCGGTCCTTCAATACAGCGAAAACCGCGAATTGCGCAAAGAATTATTGATGGCATATAGCACCCGTGCCAATCACAAGAATGCAAGCAACAATGACGCCGTTATTAATAAAATCATGAAACTGCGTACCCAGAAAGCTCAATTGCTTGGGTTCGCCACTTCAGCTGATTTTATTCTGGACGATACCATGGCTAAAACTCCAAAAGCAGTTTATGACTTGCTTAATACTGTTTGGACACCAGCCCTTGCAAAAGCCAAAGAAGAAGTTGCCGAACTTCAAAAACTAATGGATGCCGAAGGAAAAGGAGAAAAACTGGAACCTTGGGATTGGTGGTATTATTCCGAAAAACTGCGTAAAGCAAAATATGATTTAGAAGAAGAAGCGCTTCGTCCTTATTTCAAATTGGAAAATGTGCGTCAGGGTGTATTTGATCTTGCGTCGAAACTATATGGTTTGAAATTCAAAAAACTGAGCGATATGCCTGTTTATGATCCGGATGTGGAAGTTTTTGAAGTAAATGATGCTGATGGTTCTTTAATCGGAATTTTATATACCGATTATTTCCCACGTGCCGGAAAGCGTGCCGGTGCCTGGATGAACAACATTACCGACCAATATAAGAAAGATGGTATCAATCATCGTCCGATTATTTGCAATGTGGGTAATTTCACTAAACCAACTGCTGATAAACCATCCTTATTAAATATGGATGAAGTGGAAACCATGTTCCACGAATTTGGTCATGCACTGCACGGTTTATTGTCTCAATGCACCTACCCAAGTCTTTCGGGAACCAGTGTGGCACGAGATTTCGTTGAACTTCCATCACAGATAATGGAAAACTGGTGCTGGGAACCGCAAGTAATGGAAACATATGCCCGTCATTATAAAACAGGGAAATTAATGCCAAAAGAATTAATGGAAAAAATCCAAAAAGCCGGCACTTTCAATCAGGGTTTTATAAACGTAGAATTGCTTGCTGCTTCGTTCCTCGACATGGATTATCACATGATGAAAGACACGACCAGCTTTGATGTGACTAAGTTTGAAAAAGCTTCGTTGGATAAAATCGGTATGATTCCGCAAATTATTGTCCGTTATCGCAGCTCTTATTTTAATCATATTTTCAGTGGTGAATATTGCGCCGGATATTACAGTTACACCTGGGCAGCAGTACTTGATGCCGATGCATTTCAGACATTTAAAGAAACCGGTGATATTTACAATCCAAAAGTAGCGACCAGTTTCCGCAAAAACGTGTTGGAAAAAGGTGACACCGAAGATCCAATGAAACTGTATCGTGATTTCCGTGGTGCTAATCCAAATCCGGATGCGTTATTGAAAAGACGCGGATTGAAATAATATTATAGATCAAATTCCTGCGAAAATTCAACTTTCGCAGGAATTTGTTTTTAAATTACTTACAATTTAACTACCGACTATAAACTATTTCATGCGTGTTTCTTTAAAAAAATTTATAACTCCCAGCATACCGTTAGCAGTAGTTTTGGTCATTGGTTGTTGCGGTATTTGGATGCTTTCTTTTGAAGGTGGACATTCGGCAGCAAGTAATTTTCAACATAACTCCGTTTTAGAAATTCTGCAATCTGTTTTTTCTCCAAAATCTCTATTATTAAAACTTGCCGGTTTACTTTTTACCTTACTCAATGTGTTCTTGATTGCGCAAATAAATAATCGGTTTACAATTATTCGAACCCGCACATTTCTTCCCATATTCATTTTTCTTCTATTGATGGGTACATGGAATCAAACTCATTTTATGATTGGTTCACAACTTTCGTTGACCTTATTTTTAATAGCGCTCTTCTATTTTTTCAATATGACGCGCGATGGAAAAGCTTCTGAAGAAGCATTTATGGGTACTTTATTAATCAGTTTGAGCAGTCTGATAATCAATCAGCTTATTTTCTTAATTCCTGTTTGTTGGATAGGATTTATGATTTTTCAAAGCTTTTCATTACGAACATTTTTAGCATCAGTTTTTGGAACGTTGGTACCCTGGATTTTTTATGTAGGAATTACTTATCTTGTTCATGACAATATTAATTTTGCTTCGATATTTGTTTTAGATTTTAATCTTACATTGCCTATATCGTACTTCAACCTTTCAGAAGTTATTTATGCTGCTTCAATCACCATTATCATGATTATTAGTTTGGTTGGTTTATTTTCAATTTCAGGAAGTGACGCTATTCACACCCGGAATAAACTTAACTTCCTTGTTTTTTTGCAAATCGCATTATTAGTCCTAAGTTTAATTTTCCGCAATCAACTGTTCAGCTTTCTTCCCTATTTTGCTTTAGTATATTCGTTCCTGATTTCATACACACTTACATTGAAACTAACCAATTTTTACGGGGTTGTTTTTATCATTTTCTGCACATTAAACTTAGCATTTATGGTTTCTAAATACTTTCCGATATAAATGATAGGATTCATGGAACTCGGCTACCTTGGCCTCTTTCTCGCATCATTTCTGGCAGCAACGGTTGTACCATTTAGTTCCGAAGCAATATTTACAGGCTGTTTAATTGCAGGAATGGATCCGTGGACATGCGTTTGGGTGGCAACGTTGGGCAACTGGCTGGGTGGAATGACCAGTTATTACGTTGGTTTGTTGGGAAAAATTGAATGGATTGAAAAGTATTTTCATATCAAAAAGGAAAAAATGGAGAGTTATACAGTTCGGATTCAAAAATACGGCGACTGGTTTGCGTTCTTTTCCTTTGTTCCGTTTATCGGTGATGTGATTGCTGTTGCTACCGGTTTCTTTCGCTGCAACTGGTGGAAAGTAGCCATCTCCATGTTAATTGGTAAATTTGCCCGTTATGTAGTTTGGATGTATTTTAATGGATTGTTTATTAAATGATTATGAACCTGAAATTTATAATTATAACCTCGCTTCTACTTGTATTTACTACTGTTTCCGCTCAAAACGAACTTAAAATCATTGATAAAACAGTGAGTTTTGGAATGAGACCGGCTGTAAACAGAACCATTGATGCAATTATTGTTCACTCAGTTTACAACGCATCCGGAAGTGATAAATATAATATTGATTCAATTATCAAGCAATTTTCGCATTACAATGTCAGCTCCCATTATGTAATTGGCAGGGAAGGTGAAATATATCAATTAGTAAAAGAAAAAGATGTATCCTATCAGGCCGGAAAAAGCAGGTTGCCAGATGGACGGACAGCAGTAAATTCTTGCTCAATAGGAATAGAACTGATAACTTCAAAAGACAGTTTGGATGCACCTACCGAACCACAAATCTCCTCGTTGGTAAAACTTGTGAAGAATATCAAATGCCGGTACAATATAAAATATGTTCTTTGTCACAGCGACATTGCTCCCGGTCGCAAGACCGATCCCTGGAATATGAATTGGGATGAGTTTCTTAATAAGTTAAGAAATTAAATTCGAAAACGATTATCTTCTGATTCTGATTTGAATGGCATTTTCAATTGGTTGTTGGCTAAAGAAAATCAAGTAACCTCCACCACCTGCACCACTTACTTTCCAACCTGAAACATCAGTTTTATATATTTCAATTTGCTCAAGTATATCGGGCGATACCATGTGAGGAAACATTTTTATTTGCGCTTCAAAACTCTTTGTCATTGCCAGTCCTACTGCTAAAGCATCTCTTTTTAATATAGCTTGCCAACATTCTTCGGTTGCTTCGCTGAGATTTTTAGCTTCAGTTTCTGTAATATTTGTGTCAGCCAACACGTCGTATCCTTCGTGTCGGGGATATAACGGAATCATCCAGAGATGAGCCTCCAACCAATCTAAAATATCACTTTCATCAACACTTTGAATTTCTTTTGGCCAATAATTGTTATCATAGAAAAACTTATTCAGACCAGGCAAAGTAATTCCCAATGAGTCCTGCGAACCACTTACATATTTTGTTCCAGGTGGATTTTCAAAACAGAACAGAGTTTTCGCTAATTTTTCCTTGTCACCTTCGGGTATATCGGTTTGCCAAAGTTCAATTGCTTTGCGGCGACTACTGGTTGACATACCACTCCGGTCATTAAATTCATAGTCAGGTTCAATTGAAAGAGTTATTACCGAACCACTTGCTACTTTGTTCACAAAAGGCTGATCGAGCCAACCGCCTGCTAAATCAATTCGATACGGAATCCGGCACTCTTTACGTAAAGCAGTGGTAGAACGTGCAGGTAAATTACCATGTGGAATACGTTTGCTGACAACATAATCAATGCCCATATCTTTACATAATGCTTCTTTAGCAGGTGTATGTCCATCCACATTTACAAAGAAAATATCAGGGTTTAAATTTTCCAGTTCTTCAAGAAAATCGAGTAATCCGGTTCCTTGATTTATCCAGGCATCTTTCACAACTTTCAATGACCGAACCATATATAATCTTTCAGCATCCGAGTTTACAGTTTTGCGTGCTTTAAGCTCCTTTATGGTTTTATCGGAACCGATACCTACATATAAATCACCATGTTGTGCAGCTTCTTCAAAAAATGCGACATGTCCACTATGCAACATATCATAGCATCCACTAACAAATACTTTTTTTCTCATGTGTTTATTTAAAATTTATCTTCTTTACTTTAAATCCCATATCGAGAAGAATTTCAACTATCTTTACTCTGAAATCGCCTTGTACAAGTATTTCTCCGTCGCGCGAAGAACCGCCTGCACCACACTTTACTTTCAACAGTTTGGCCAACTCTTTCAATTCGCTGTCCTTTCCCTGAAAGTCAGTTACAAGTGTGGCCGGTTTTCCATTCCGTTTGTCCAATTCTACAAGCAGCGGTTCGGATTGGCGTTTTTTTGCCGGTTTTATTATTGTTGATTCCGGTGTTTCCGCCACTTGAGGCACCGTTTTCTTTACTTCATTCAGTTTATCTCTCCAGTCCATAGGCCTCTCCAAACCTCCCCAAAGGGGAGGATTTTAAAATGTTTGTTTCTATAATAATTCTCATAATCTTTTCTCTCTGTTCCCCCTTTGGGGGTTAGGAGGTTATCTTTAAAGGGCTAATTTCCTGAACATTTCCCAAATAATAATTCCCCCAGTTACACTCACGTTAAGTGAATGTTTCGTTCCAAATTGTGGTATTTCAATGCAACCATTACATGCATCCACCACAGATTGTTGAACACCTTTCACTTCGTTGCCTAATATAACAGCGTACTTTTTTGATTTATCCAGGTTCAGATTCGGAAGCATCGTGCTTCCTTCAGCCTGTTCAATAGCAAAAACAGTATAACCTCTTGTTTTTAAGTCATCAACTGCAACATGTGTATCTTCAAAATACTTCCAGTCAATTGTATTTTCTGCTCCTAAAGCAGTTTTGTGGATTTCAGCATGAGGAGGTGTGCTTGTAATTCCGCATAAATAAACTGCCTCCACTAAAAAAGCATCAGCTGTACGAAAAACCGAACCCACATTGTGAAGACTTCGAACATTATCAAGTACAACAATCAGCTGCGTTTTCCTTTCCTCTTTAAATTCCTCAATGCTGAGGCGATTCATTTCGGTTATTTTGAGTTTCTTCATGAATTTAATGTGATAAAATGCTAATATTTCAATGTGCTAATTGATTATCTCATTGGCATATTAGCATGTTATTTTATTAGTACTATTGCTTTTTCAATAATCGTATCAATTCCATTTAATTCATCAGCATACGTTAAAGCAACATTATAATCCGGATCAATTCCCCATTCAGTGCTTTGCATTGACGAATCGTACATGGGCGACGAAGAAAACCGAACCAACCAACCATTTTGTAACTCGCTGGAAAGTGGTAAACCACCTCCGCCGCCAGTTTTATCGCCAACAATAATTCCCATTGGTGATTGTTTCATCCGGTTGATAAAATCATTCGTTGCACTGTATGATTTCCGGTTTGTAAGTACTATCACCGGACGTTGCCATTGAATGGTTTTATGTGCAGGCGTCTTCATTGCTACAGGTGCTGAAAAATCTGAATGTCCATCTCCTGTTTTATGTTTGATATAACCTGTTATAGTTTCAATATTAAAAAAATACGAAGCAAGTTGTTTTGAGTAATCCAGCGATCCGCCACCATTGTCCCGAACATCGATGATCAAACCTTTGCATTGTGAGAAATATGTCATAATATAGGCAATGTTATTATCGGAAAAAGCATCCGAAAAACTTGGATAATATATATATCCAACTCGTCCTTTATCGATACGTGCATATAGAAAACCGCCTGCTATAAAATAATTTGAGCCCAAATATCTATTTTTTTTTATCAAATCGGTATTAAAATTGGATGGGTAATCAAGGAACCAACTCCAGTTGCGACTTTCGTCAAAGTCCGAAAACAAATTTACATGACCATCTTTAAGTTCATAAAGCATATTGTCCATTAAATTAAAAAAAGACAGTTCCGTTTTCACTGTATCCACTTTGGGTTTATAAACAGTGTGAATTGAATCCCAATTGATATGTTTAAAATCGAGAAAACAATACCGGGTATCAATTATTTTCCAAAGCGATTCAAAATTACCACGATAGGTATTGGGTTGCACAACCGGTTCGTTCATGCACGATGAAATCAAAAAGACAAAAAACAGAAGAATTATGTTGTTATTTTTCATTTCAACTTTATTGGAAACTGGAAATTAGTCAATTGAAAATTGTTATTCATTAGTTGAAATAAAGTTTTTGGGAATTTTGTTTTTTCTACCCGAAAAAGAAGCTGCATCAAAAGTGGTTCCAACAACCAGACTCAATTGATTTTTTACGAAGACTTCATCATTGGCTGAATACTTTAATGTCATATAGTTCAACCCGAAACGCCAGACCGAGCGATTAAAGGGTACATCAACCGAAAAAGTGCTGTTTAAACCACGTTTATTAATCAAAGAACTTACATGAAATACATCTTTTAAATTACCCAATTCGAACATTTCATAATATGTGGCACCTTTTAAAGGAACAAACATACAACCAAAAACCGGAGTTTGAGCGGCAAGTTGAAGCCGCAACATTTTTTTTCCGAGCTGTAAATCATACATGGCTATTCCCGATAAATTTAGATTGGTAGCCAGATCCAGATTCACCGGATTATTTATATTTCGTAATACGTTTTTAAATCCAAAATCAGCATCAATAAGTCCACCGGCAAGAATCTGAAATCCTTTTTGAATCCGGAAATGATAATGCATTCCCCAACTATAATTTGCCCCAACAAACATCATTAAACTACTGGATTCGGGATTCAACAAGTACGAAGCTTCCAGATTATATTTACCTTGTGTGGAGATATTAGTATTTTCAGGAGACAAGAATCGGCGCGTTTCATGTTCAAATCTGATTCCATAACCGGTATAAGTTAGTGGTGATAGATAAGGATCTAAAAAACTTGCAGTAGAAAGTCCAAAAGTATTTGTATTTGTAGTCAACAAGTATTTCATTTCGACATCATTTTGAGCTGAAACGAAAGAGTAAATAAAAATAGCGAACGCGAAAATTAGGATTTTCTTCATCAGAAGTTTTTTGATTGTGGAAATACAGTTGCAAAAATAGCAATTTCCGCTGCAATTCTGTTATTTCTGCCAGTCACCGTTTATTTTTATCAAATCAATCAGCTTATTTACAGCATCCTGTTCAGGAATATTTCTTTCCACACATTCTTTTTTCTTGTACAAACTCACTTTCCCACGACCGGCACCCACGTAACCATAATCGGCATCGGCCATTTCCCCCGGACCGTTTACGATGCAACCCATAATGCCGATTTTCAATCCTTTCAACTGCGAAGTGCGAGCCTTGATTTGTGCAATCACCGTTTGAAGATTAAACATGGTTCGTCCGCAACCGGGACAAGAAACATATTCCGTTTTGGTAACTCGCACCCGCGAAGCCTGCAAAATTCCGAAAGACACCGAATTGATTTCTTCTGTAGAAATTTGTCCTTCATTTTCAATAAAAATGCCGTCTCCAAAGCCATCAATAAACAACACTCCCAAATCGGCAGCGGCTTTAATCTGCAATTGCTGCAAATCATTTTCAGAGTAATTCCGGCAAATTACAACCGGAACCGTGCATCCGGCATTTAATAATGTATGAAAAAATGCCCGCTGCTCTCCTACTCCATTCAAATGATTGGTTTTCAGCAACACAACGATGTCATTCCTTTCAATGAATAATCCTAATAATTTCGGAGTCAACTCCGGAAAACTCATTTTCAAAAACTTCAGATCGGAAATATTATGCAAAAGCAGATCAATTTCTGCAACCGAATAAACTTTATTTTCAGCATGCTCCAAAATAAAATCGGGAGTTGTGACAAAATTTCCATCTTTTGAAGCAAGAACCACCGGTGCATTTTCTCCACCGACGATTCCAACAGCATGTGATTTTCGTTGGGCATGTTCATACCGATTAAACAGAAGATTCTCTGCTGCCACGATTGTTTTATGATTTTCCCGTTCGGAAATATAGGATACCAGCAATTTTGCTACAGGTATTTCCGCTTCAGGCTCTTCACTCAATGACTCACGAATGGTATCACCAATGCCATCTGCCAGCAAAGCTCCAATGCCAACTGCGGATTTAATGCGGCCATCTTCGCCATCGCCGGCTTCAGTAACTCCCAAATGTAACGGGAAATGCAGATTTTCTTTAGCCATTTCATCCACCAGCAACCGGACGGTTTGCACCATCATCACTGTGTTCGATGTTTTCATGGAAATAACCACATCATTGAAATTTTCTTCGTGGCAAATTCGCAAAAATTCCATGCACGATTCCACCATTCCACGAGACGTGTCGCCGAAACGGTTCATCATGCGTTCACTGAGCGAACCGTGGTTCACTCCGATTCGAATAGCGGTTTTATGTTGTTTGCATATTTCAAGAAAAGGAATAAAACGGGCGCGGACTTTTTGATATTCAGCTTCAAATTCTTCGACAGTATAATCGGAAATATCGCCAATCTTCACACTTCCAACATAATTTCCGGGATTAATGCGCACTTTTTCAATATATTGTGCAGCCACATCTGCCGCATTGGCATTGAAATGAATATCGGCAACCAACGGCACATCACAGCCTTTTGCACGAATTCCATCCCAAATAAGTTTTAAACTTTCGGCTTCACGAACTCCCTGAGCCGTAAATCGAACCAGTTCACCTCCCACTTCGACAATCCGCAAGCATTGTGCTATTGAATTTTCAATATCGTTTGTATCAGTATTGGCCATCGACTGGACCCGAATGGGCTGATTACCGCCCAGAAGCAGGTTCCCGATTTTGACCACCGAAGAAATCCTACGGTTATAATTGAATTGATTGATCATATTTAAGCCCCCTAAATCCCCCGCTGGGGGACTTATAAATTACATTACTGGTTTAAACTACATTCTGATATGAAAATAATACATGCAAAATTACACTTTTTTGAACATGAAACGCTTAAGCATGTAAAAAGTTATTCAAAAATCGGATGATTCCGACTAAAAATAAGCTGAATTTCTTTTGAAATCAGATTGGAATTTAAGAATTTAAAAGTATAAAAAGTACGCTTGTAAAAATCTAAAATTCTGCAACTTAAAAACCAAAATCCAATAAAACAGTCATTTTTAGAACAATAGTTCTTATTTTTTTGTAATTTTGCGATTAATAAAAGATTTTATTTCATGGTTGAGTTGATAAATTTGAGCTTGATTATAGCATTGCTGGCAGTGACTGCCCTCTTGCTTGTTCCGGCAAATATGAAAGCATACACGGCGACTTTCGGCGTGGTTGCCAATGCAATAACGACTAGTTGGTTAGCTATTTTGGCACTAACCGGACAATTGGTGAGTTTTACTTTTTACGGTGGTAATATCATGGGCGACATTCTAATCCGCGTCGATCAGTTATCCGCCTGGTTTATATTGATAATCAATTTCACCTGTATTACAGGCGTTTTCTATGGTTCGGGCTACTTGAAAGCCTACCAGAATCCGGCCAAAAAACTTTCGCTGCACTGGATATTATTTATCCTTTTTCAACTTTCGATGGTTTGGGTTTGTATGATTCAACACGGCATGATGTTCCTGATTGCCTGGGAAATGATGTCGTTATCGTCGATGATGCTGGTTATTTTCGACGCCAATAATCCAAAAACATTAAAAGCCGGTATCAATTATCTGGTTCAAATGCATATCAGCGTGGTATTTCTCACCGTAGGTTTTGTGTGGGTATATTTTCAAACCGGTTCGTTCAGTTTTGATGCCTTTTCAACTTATTTCGGTCTGAACAGTAACATCTGGCTTTTTCTGGTTTTTTTCGTAGGATTCGGACTGAAAGCCGGATTTATTCCATTACACAGTTGGTTGCCACACGCCCACCCAGCTGCACCTTCACATGTATCAGGCGTGATGTCCGGCGTAATTGTCAAACTTGGTATTTATGGCATTTTCCGCGTTGCTTCCTATTTGAAAAGCGATTATCTCGTTCTAGGTGAAATTCTTGTCATCGTTTCTGTTTTGACCGGTTTATTTGGGATTATTAATGCTGCCATGCATCGCGATTTCAAGAAAATGCTGGCTTACTGCACCATCGAAAATATCGGAATTATTGGCATAGGAATCGGAATCGGGCTGATTGGAATCGGCAATCATCTTCCAATTTTATATTATCTCGGTTTTGGCGGAGCATTATTGCATGTTCTCAATCATTCGCTTTTCAAATCATTATTATTTTATTCGGCAGGTTCAGTTTATCAGCAAACTCACACCCGCGATATGGAAAAACTGGGTGGATTGATTAAAAGTATGCCCCGCACCGCAGTAGTTTTTCTGATTGGAGCCATTGCCATTGGCGGAATGCCGCCGTTTAACGGATTTATTTCCGAATTTCTGATTTACAGCGGTTTGATTGAGGGAACAAAACTTCAAAACATGGATCAGATTATATTAATGGTGCTCACTTTTGCAGGACTGAGCCTAATCGGCGGGCTTTCAATTCTGACCTTTACCAAAGCTTTCGGGACCATTTTTCTGGGAACACAACGACAACCTTTGCCCCATAAACCTCACGAAGTTACTTCGTTGATGTTGATTCCGCAATATGTAATTATTGTCGCAATGCTTTCTGTGGCTGTTTTTCCTCAATTTTATATGCAGGTTATTGGCAATGTGCTTTCGGGACTTACCAAAAGTGTTGCCATTCCGCAACCACTGGAATTTACGGCTTATATTTCCATAATGCGAAGTATCAGTTTGTATTCCTTGCTTTTTATTGGTGTGATTTTGACATTTTGGGGAATACGGGCATTTGTATTACATGGAAGGACTCAGATTGTTGGTCCAACCTGGGGCTGCGGTTATACGGCCGGAACCAGCAAAATCCAGTACACCGGCAAATCTTATTCTAAATCGCTGAGCAAAATGTTTAACTTTTTAGTGATTGAACGAAAACAATACGACGAGCTGAAAGCCGGTGAAATTTTTCCTGAAAATAAAAAATACACATCGCATTATCACGATTTTTTTGAATTCCATTTCATACGAACCATTACCAACCAGTTGGTTTACAGCGCAAATTATTTCAAATTCATTCAAAACGGACGGATTCAATCGTATGTGTTGTACGGCATTGTGTTTATTTTGGCCATTTTTTTACTGACGATTTTTAATATCATTTTATGATTATAACGTTGGCTTTTATATTGATTCCATTCATAGCAATATGCCTGATTCCTTTTCTGAAAGTGAAAGGAAAAGCCATTGCTGTGTATGCGTCTGTCAGTATCATTGCCATCCTAACCGGCATTCTGGCTTTTCATGGATTAACCGGCATCAATTTCAGTGTCACGTTACCGGGTAGCTTAATCAGCGGTCCTATAAACATAAAAATTGATGCACTTTCCGGCTGGTTCATGTTGATTATCAATTTTACCTTTCTGACCGGTGGTTTTTATGGTTTATTTTACATGAATGCTTATCGGGAACAAACAAAAAATTTATCGATGCACGGAATTCTTTTTGTGTTGATGCATGCCTCATTAATAAGTCTTTGCGCTATTCAAAACAGCATTGCTTTTCTGGTTGCCTGGGAAATTATGGCACTTTCGGCTTTTTTATGTGTCATTTTCGAACATGAAAAAATTGCAACGGTAAAAGCCGGTATCAATTACCTTATTCAATCACATATTTCCATTATTTTTCTGATGATTGGATTTATCTGGGTGGCCGGACAAACCGGAAGTTACGATTTTAGCTCCATTCACAGTTATTCCCAGACGCATTCAGGAGCACTTTCTCTGACATTGTTTCTATTTTTCTTTATCGGATTTGCCATCAAAGCCGGATTTGTTCCGTTTCACACGTGGTTGCCTTACGCGCATCCGGCCGCACCGGCTCATATTTCAGGAATCATGTCGGGCGTTTTGATAAAAATCGGCATCTTCGGCATTTTACGGATGCTTTTGCTAATCGAAATGAATTATACAACAATCGGCACAATTATTCTGGTTATTTCCATTATATCAGGAATTTACGGTGTAATGCTGGCCATTTTGCAACACAACTTGAAAAAACTCCTTGCTTACCACAGCATCGAAAATATTGGTATTATCGGAATCGGAATCGGTTTAGGTTGCCTTGGTTTGGGAACACACAATCCAGTGCTCAGTTCGCTTGGGTTTGCCGGTGCTTTGTTGCACACATTGAATCACTCGCTTTTCAAATCACTTCTGTTTTTTACCGCCGGAAATGTTTATCAGTCAACACACACATTGGACATTGAAAAATTGGGCGGATTGGTCAAAAAAATGCCGCAAACCACCATTCTTTTTCTGATTTCTGCGTTGGCCATTTGCGGATTACCGCCATTTAACGGATTTATTTCCGAATTTATACTTTACACCGGCCTGTACAGCTGGATTCAAAATGCACAAATTACGTCATTAATTACCATTGTGTTTACCATTTCCGGATTGGTTTTGATTGGCGGGCTGGCCATTATGTGCTTTACAAAAGCTTTTGGCGTTGTTTTTTTAGGAAATCCACGACACGTTTTCCATAACGAAGTCAGAGAAGTTTCGTTTTTTCAATTGCTGCCTTTGTATTTCATAGCTGCATTTATTATTCTTATCGGATTATTTCCCGTGTATTTTTTAGATTTGCTGATAAAACCGGTTCAGCTTTTTACCGGAATTCAGCAACTTCCGTTTGCTTCGTTTAGCGGAAACGGAATGGAATCAATGATTTCCATAAGTCATGCGAGCTGGTTCCTGATTGCATTTGTTATTTTGATGCTTGGAATCCGAAAACTGGCACTTCGAAAAAGAACTGTAACCGTTTTACCAACCTGGAATTGCGCCTATACCGCTCCAACACCCAAAATCCAATATACAGCCAGTTCGTTTGTAAAAACATACAGCAAACTTTTTGGAATGTTTTTTCTGATATTTAAAAAAGAAAAAGAAGTAACCGGCATTTTTCCTACGCATGCCTATCTCGAAACGCGTCCTTACGATAAAATTGAAAAATGGCTTATTGATTATCCAACCACCAATTTCAAGTTATTTTTGGGTCGTTTCAGGTTTTTCCAAAACGGAAAACTGCAATTCTACATTTTATACGGAATTCTTTTTATCATTTCAATTATCAGTATTCCAATTATTTACGATAAAATTATCCTGTTTATTGAATTTTTAAAACAACTATAATTATGCTGAGTTTTTTATTAATCATCTTAGCCGCAACATTCTTTACCGGAATAATTATCCGTTCAAAAAGCATTGCTTCGGGTCGAAAAGGACCTGGAATTTTCCAGCCAATCCGGGATGTTATCCGGCTTTTCAAAAAAGGTGCCGTTTACAGCGAAACGTCCAGTTTTGTTTTCCGGATTGCACCCACCATTTACTTTTCGTCGGTTTTTGTGGCCATGTTGGTAGTTCCGTTCGGACAGTCAAAAGGACTGATAAGTTTCAACGGTGACTTTATCTTTTTTGCTTACGTGCTCGGAATTGGCAAGTTTTTCAGCATTATCGGCGCGTTGGATACCGGAAGCAGCTTTGAAGGCATGGGCGCAAGTCGTGAAGCGCTTTATTCTATGTTTGCCGAACCGGCGTTTTTCATTTTGATGGGTTCACTGGCTTTAATGACCGGTCACACTTCTTTTCAGGAAATATTTTCCACGCTTCATTTGGGTTCATCGATAACCTATGCGTTGGGAACTTTAGCTGCCTTTGTATTTTTAATGATTGCAATGATTGAAAACAGTCGCATGCCGATTGACGACCCGAAAACGCATTTGGAACTTACCATGGTTCACGAAGTAATGATTCTGGATAATAGCGGATTTGATCTGGGTTTGATATTGACTGCCGGTTACCTGAAATTCGCCATTTATGGTGCCATTATTTTTAATCTCTTTAGCGGAGTAGTTGGTTACGAATATGCTATACCGCTGTTTTTCATTATGCAGGCATTTCTGGCAATTATTGTCGGAATTATTGAATCTTTTATGGCCCGTTCGAGAATGAATCACAATGCGCAATTTATTGTTGTGCTTTCGTCTGTGTCGCTACTTATCTTTTTCGGTGCATTATTGGTGGCGGGAAAATTTATCTGAACATTAAAAACTGAATCATATGTTACACGTACTTTTAATTGTTTTTCTGATTTCACTGTTTTATCTGGCAATTGCCAATCGCATGACCAGTTATGTGAAATTGTTGGCAGCTCAGGGAATTCTGCTTTTTTTCGTGGCATTTTTAGAATTGAAACATATCAATACAGTCAATCTGATCCTGATTTTGTTGGAAACCATCATTTTCAAATCACTGGCCGTTCCTGTCTTTTTAAATTATATTCTTAAACGGAATAAAATCACCCGTGAAGCAGAACCGTTTGTTCCTAATTTTGTGTCTTTGATTATTACTACGGTCATTGTAGTGACAACCATCATTTTGTCTAATACTATGGAAGAAAGTTATTTAGATAAAATGTACTTTGTGGTGGCGCTTTCCACATTATTTACGGGATTGTATTTTATAGCTTCACGCCGTAAAATCATAACACACGTAATGGGTTATTTAGTTATCGAAAATGGCGTTTTTGTATTATCACTCGCCGTTGGAAATGAAATGCCCATGTTGGTGAATTTAGGTATTATGCTTGATATTTTCGCCAGTGTATTGATTTTAGGTGTTTTCCTAAATAAAATCGGTGACGTTTTTAAAGATATTGATGTAAATCAACTTACAAATTTGAAAGACTATTGAAGAATGTACAATTTAATCTTTTACAATTTACGATTAAAATATAGTAAACCTAGCATTTATAACCAATCAACTAATTAACCAATCAACAAATTCCCAATTCATGATAATAATATATTTAATTGGCTCATTTTTAATAGGAACCGGAATCTTTTTCAACCGTGGGAAAGTTCTCAATTACACATTGATTTGGCTTTTCTTAGCATTGCAATGCGCATTCACCGTTTATGCCTGCATGCATTACAACCAAACCGAATCTAACTATTTCACGTTCGATGCGCTGGGTTTAATCATGCTGTTGACGGCCACCATCATTGCCATTCCGGCGGTTATTCACAGCCACATTTACATTGAAGAAAGTGAGGAAAAAACGCCACGATCTCGGTCATTTTATTTTGGAGCGTTGGTACTTTTAATATCGGCAGTCAGTGCTGCCTATTTGGCAAATCATATTGCTGTGGTGTGGATTTTCACCGAAATAACGACGTTGAGTGCATCCACTCTGATATATCACCACCGGAATAAACTGGCGTTGGAAGGAACCTGGAAATATGTTTTCATTTGTGCGATCAGCATTACTTTTGTATTTATAGGCATTTTATTTTTAAGTCTTTCGTTTGCCAAAGGCGCCTCGGACGATTTATCGTACAAAAATCTGTTGTCGCACAGTTCTTTGCTCAATTTATCGTGGCTGCGGCTGGCATTTCTGTTTATTTTCACCGGATTTACTGTAAAATTGGGTCTTTTCCCTATGTTTACTGCCGGCGTTGATGCAAAGGATAAAGCTCCCGGTCCGGCAGCGGCTTTACTTTCAAGTATCGTAATGTGTATGGGTTTTGTCGGGATTTTTCGCTTTTATATTTTAGTGGCAAATACACCTTTACTGCATTGGGCAAGTCTGGTAATCGGCATTGCAGCTTTTTTATCGTTGTTTATTGCGGCAGTTTACATGATAAAAGTCAAAAATATTAAACGAATGATGGCGTATTCGAGCATCGAACACATGGGTTTGGTGATGTTAGGAATTGCTGCCGGTGGAATTGGTTATTATGCTGCCATTCTGCATATTGTACTGCATGCTTTCGTAAAATCGAGTCTTTTCTTTCAGTATAACCAAATCTATCGTGTTTTCAAAAATAAAAATATATATCAGTTGGGAAATTATTTCAAATACAATACCACCGGAGCCATTGTGGTGCTGTTGGCATTTATAAGCGTAACTGCCATGCCACCGTCGGGAATGTTTGTGAGCGAATTTTTGATTTTCCGGTCGCTATTCGAAGCGAACCAACTCATTTTATTATTGGTTGTATTATTATTGCTTACACTTATTATCTGGGCATTTGCCAAAAGCGTTTTCAAAATATTATTTATTCCGGCAGTCAACTTTGACGAGTCAACAGTTCCGATTTTAAGCCCTTGGAGATCGGTTTCGCAGTTCATTCTTATTGGTGGTGCTGCATACCTTGGATTAAACCCTCCACTGATTTTTGTCGATTTAATTAAAACGAGTATAATGTTATTACCACATTGATATGAATTACATCAGCATAAAAAACAATGAGACTATCTTGCTTTCAGACATTCCTGAAAGTAATTATGAATGGTTTTACGATATGAATCTCGATTTGGTTTCTGGCCATAACGAACGCCATTGTGTGAATTATTTCGGTTATAAGGTTGGAAATAACGTTAAACTTATCTGCTGCATTGCCGATGATTCCACGCACGAAATTTTGGTTTCTACCTGTCTTGTTCACAAAGCGCATGCATTGGAATCATTTTCAAAACAATTATTGTGTTTTGAAAAATTTGAGCGCGAAATTCACGAAAACTTCGGCATTAACTACATCGATCATCCTTGGCTGAAACCGGTTCGTTACGCTTTCAACCGCGATGATAAATCTCAAACGATGGACAATTATCCGTTTTACAGTATTGACAGTGAAGAATTGCATGAAGTGGGCGTCGGACCGATTCATGCCGGAATTATTGAACCGGGACATTTCCGTTTTATCTGTAACGGCGAACAAATTCTTCATCTCGAAATTCAGTTAGGATACCAGCACCGCGGTATCGAACAATTATTTATTGATAAAAAGAAACTGGTTGAAAGAGCCACATTGGCTGAAGATATTGCCGGTGATACGGTAGTTGGTCACAGTACAACTTTTGCTCATGTATGGGAAAGTTTATGCGGTTTTGAAACAACTAACGAGTTGGAATTCACCCGCACTTTGGCGTTGGAACTGGAGCGCATTGCCGTTCATGTTGGTGATTTAAGTGCAGTGTGTACCGATATTGCCTATCAGTTGGGAAGTTCAGTTTTTGGCCGATTGCGCACTCCGATCATCAATTTTCTTCAGGAATGGTGCGGAAACCGTTTGTCCAAAGGCTTAATCAGACCCGGACAAAACAAGTTCCCGTTCACACCGTCATTAGCCGAAAGATTGAACACGATTTTGGATATCTTCGAGCCTGATTTCAGCGAAATGGCTGAAAAGCTGTTTACTTTATCAAGCACATTATCGCGTTTTGAACGTACCGGTTTAGTTTCCAATGAAGACGCCATCTCTATCGGGGCAGTTGGCATGGCTGCACGAATGACGAATCTTAACCGCGATATTCGCTCTTCTCATCCATTCTGTTTGTATGAAAGTTTAAATCACTTACCTATTATAAAGCGGCATGGCGACGTTTATTCGCGTGTACAAATCAGAAGACGCGAAATTGAACAATCACTGCGTTATATCCGAAAATTAATCTCAGAAGTTCCGGTTCAACCCTCAAAAGTTGAAATCCTGAATAAATCTAAACCAAACTCATTCTGTTTGTCATTGGTTGAAGGTTGGCGCGGCGAAATCTGCCATTGTGCCTTAACCGATAAAAAAGGTGATTTGATGCTTTATAAAATTAAAGATCCTTCGTTTCATAATTGGTTGGCTTTAGCTTTATCCGTCCGGAATAATGAAATATCTGATTTTCCGATTTGTAATAAAAGTTTCAATCTTTCATATTCCGGTCATGACCTATAACTCTAAAAGAAAAAACTATGTTTGACAATATAAAAATACTATTTCATCAGGGGAAACAATTTATTCCGGACCCTACAACGGTTCAGATTCCCGGCATTTTCAGAGGTCGGCCTGTGATTAGTTCTGAAAAAGTGGACGAAAAAGAAATGAGCGAATTGTGTCCCACCAATGCTATTGCCATTCATCCGGTAAGCATTAATTTGGGAAAATGTACATTCTGCGGAGAATGTGCCATGCGCTTTCCAACTAAAATTACATTTACAAAAGACTATAAATTAGCTACAAACGATCCTGAACGACTGATTATCAAAGAAGGAGAAGACAAACCCATTGAAGTAAATCCGGATTTGGTTCGAAGTGAAATTCACCGGATTTTAGGCCGGTCACTGAAACTTCGTCAGATTTCGGCCGGTGGCGATAACAGTTGTGAAATGGAACTCAACGCTGCAAACAATGTGCAGTTTGATATGAGTCGGTATGGAATTGATTTTGTGGCTTCACCCCGACATGCTGATGGGATTGTAATAACCGGTCCGATTACTCAAAATATGGCCAAAGCGGTTCAGATTTGCTACGATGCCACACCCGAACCGAAAATTATTGTATTAGTGGGAACTGATGCCATCAGTTGTGGAATATTTGCCGGCAGTCCGGCTATTAATCGCAGTTTTTTGTCCAACCAGCATGTCGATCTTTATATTCCAGGAAATCCTGTTCATCCGCTGACTATTGTAAATGGATTATTGGATTTAACTCGAAAGCGAATACAAGATAATCGTGATATATAAATTGAGACATACTGAACTTCTTATCCAAGTTTGGTCTCGTTTTTTTACAGTTATGGTTAGTTTATTTTAAATTGGCTGGTTTAAATTCAGCTTACTTCATATCTGTTTCTGCATATTTTTTGGTCCATGTCTGATATTCTACAGGTGTCATTTTGGCTAGTTTCTGAGTAACAAATGCAGTCATAGCCCAAATCTTTTCGTCATCGTGGGTAGGTGTAAACGCTGGCATACTGGTCATTTTAATTCCATTTTTAATTATCCAGAAAAATTCCTGAGCAGCATCTTCTTCACCATGTTTGTATATTTCAGGAGGTTTTGGATATAATCCTTCTACCATTTCATTTTGTTTTACGCCTGGCGCTCCATGGCAACTTACGCACATTTCATTATAATGTTTAAAACCCATCACCAATACAGCCGAATCTTTCAGATTAACTGGTATTACATTTTCCTTCATTCGTCTGTCGATAGAACTATGAGTTGTCATTTTGATAATTGACATCGTGAGCCAGTTATGATGCGATAATTGACTAATGTTATAAGCACCGGTCGAAATAAAAATAAAAGATCCGACACCTAATACAAAAAGAGTTGCAGCAATGGTGATTAAAATTTTTTTCATGATAGTATATCTTTAGTTATACAAAAAGTTTATATAGTAAAATAATGTTTTACTGTTTAAAAAGTTCATTTTAAAACTAACAAAGTATTAAACCATATTCGCCCTCGTTTGTAACAAAGGTACCGGTTGATTGTTTTATAACAATAAAGTAAAGAATATTTCAACTTTTTTCCATTATTGTTCTTCATCACATTCAAGGAGTTGAAATATGATTTCTCCAGCATTTATTTTTGTACTTTTGTTTGTACCGAATGAAACGGATAAAGCAGCTTATTCTGAAAAAAGTGAAAGGTTCATCCCTTAAATCATTATTTATAGTTTTGATTAACTTCAAAGCGAAACTATTGAAGTAAAACATTGTTTCAATTGAATAGAACATTTATAAAATATGAAATATGGAGCTTCCCAAAAAATCACTTTTAAAAAAAATCCTGAAATACTTTTTAATTATTTTGTCTTCAATACTGCTTATATGCGTGTTGTTGTTTTTTGTAGTGTATTCAGGGATTTTTGGTCCATTACCCAATAAGGAAGCTCTAACATCAATAAAGAATGAGGAGGCTTCGCTGGTGATTTCCAGCGACAGTGTTATCATCGGGAAGTTTTTTGCCGAGAACCGCACCAATATATCAAACGCTGAAATTCCTGAACAGCTTAAAAATGCTTTGATTGCTACCGAAGACAAACGTTTTTTTACCCATAGTGGTTACGATCTTCAGAGTTATTTTCGTGTTTTCTTTAAAAGTATCCTTTGGATCGAAAGTCAGGGTGGTGGAGGAAGTACGTTGACACAACAGTTGGTAAAAAATTTATATGGACGCCGGAATTTTGGTGTCCTGAGTCTGCCAGTGAACAAGATAAAGGAAATAATTATTGCCGCCCGGATGGAAGAAGTTTACAACAAAGAAGAACTATTATTGCTTTACCTGAATTCTGTACCTTTTGGCGAAGATGTTTACGGTGTGGAAGCAGCCTCACACCGATATTTCAATAAACCTGCCCGCATGCTGAAAGTGGAAGAATCGGCAGTTTTAGTGGGATTATTGAAAGCGAATACTTATTTTAATCCACGTCTTAATCCGCAAAATTCGCTGGAACGCAGAAATATGATTCTGACTTTGATGGAAAAACAAAAATTTTTGACAAAAGCTGCATTGGATAGTTTACGGAGAATACCCCTAAGTTTGAATTATGAAAACATGATTACAGAAGCTCCGGCAGGCTATTTTGTATACCAGGTAGAGAAAAAAACGCTGGATATTCTCGAAGATATTCAACGGAAAGATGGAAAAGAATATGACCTGAAAAAAGATGGACTCAAAATATATACTACCCTGAATATGCAAATTCAGCAAATAACTACCGAAGGTATACATAAACATTTGTATGATATGCAAAAGTTGTTGGATAATGAACTTCAATATAATAATATTAAAAAAAAATGGCATAGGAATCAATTAAAACTTTCAGGTGCTGACAATTCTATAAGAAAGAATATCGAAGTGTTTGACTGGACAGGCATAGCTACCAGAAGAATGAATAAAACAGACAGTTTGTGGTATTACTACAAAATGCTGAATGCCTCGGTACTCATAACCAACCCAAAAGATGGATCGGTAATTACCTGGATTGGTGGCAACGATTTTAGAAAACTTCCTTTTGATATGGTACTGTCGCACCGACAGATAGCTTCTACTTTTAAGTCTTTTTTATATGCTACTGCACTGGAGAACAATTTTACTCCATGTACATACCTTGATAATATCCAAAAAGTATATCCTGAATACGACAACTGGGAACCAAAGAATTTCGATTATAAATTTACAAAGGACAGTACTGTGGCACTTTGGTATGCTTTAGCCAACTCAATGAACTTGCCTACACTGGATTTATACTTTAAAACAGGGCGCGAAAATCTTATCAATACTTGTAACAGACTTCATTTCCCTTCTACAAATGATAACTCACCATCCATTGCCCTGGGAACACTTGATTTGTCACTCTATGAGGTTGTTCGTGCATACGGTGCTTTTGCCAATAAGGGAGAAATGACTGAAACGGTTATGATTAACAAAATTACCGATGCCAAAGGAAATGTCCTGTTCAAAAGAAAGAATGCACGACCTGAAAAAGTATTCAATAAAGAAACCACTGAAATGATTACTGCCATTTTACAAAGGGCCATCAACCAGGGTACAGGAACTCGTATCAGAAACCAGTTTGCTATTCGTGCCGATCTGGCAGGTAAAACCGGTACGGCTGAAAACTATACTAATGCATGGTTTGTTGCTTATACACCCAATTTGGTGGTGGGAACATGGGTCGGTGCAAGTTCACCCGAAGTCCATTTTTATAGTGGAAACGGTTCGGGTTCTTCGCTGGCATTGCCCATTGTCGGCAATGTGCTTCGTGCTATTGAGAATAACGCCCGTTGGAGAAAACAATTCCTTACTCCTTTTATTATTTCCGATTCTATTTCTAATGGATTGAATTGCGATCCTTATAAAGAAACCGGTATAAAAGGATTTATTAATCGTTTATTTCAGCGTAAAAAGAAATAAAAACTCACAAACTTAACTTTTATCAAGCTGTTCTTTGGCTTTATTCTGACTTAATCTACAAATCCTGCTTTTTCTTTCTTCAGTTATTTATTTCTGAATCTTCTGTTTAATCTATACTTCCAACAGATGTGCCGAATACCCTGAACATCGATAGTCATATGCAGTTTGAAGATTAAATTTTATGATGTTTCCCAAATTGCAAAGTATTTCTTGAAGTTAAGAAACACTTTAATATCACTGATAGTTACTTTACAATCTTAGACAATTACTTTAATGTAAGAAATTACAATTTTATTTGCCTGAATAATTATTTAATCTTAAATGATACCTTAATAATTAAATAACGTAACTAAATGAAAAAGAACGTTTTTTGTCAAAATAATTATAACATATGTGTTTGAAAGGGCACAATTATCCTACAGCAATCAAAAAAGTAAGTGAAAAACTATTTTTAACTTACTAAACAGACAACAAAACACAAGGATTCATCTTGGTCAATAAAATATAAGCATTGCTGGTTAATACTTTCAATCTGTTGCTATTCTCAAAATGGGAACTATCATAAAGAAATCAACCTTCAAATCCACAAACAATTACTATTTTAAACAAAAAACCACAAAATATTTTTCTATTACAAAGCAAAAGCGTATTTTTGTGTAGATTTTTTTTGAAAAATGACGAATCGATACGAAGAACTTATAAACGCATTTGAAATAAAACTGCGAAAATTGATTTCGGAGTATAAGTCATTACAAGATCAAAACTCCAGACTGAAAGCGGAATTAGATCGCAAGCAAACTGATTTAATGCTTGCTCATCAGGAAGTTTTGGAATTGAGAAAAAATTACGACCATTTAAAAATTGCAAAAAGTATCGGTGCTTCGGAAACTGAAAAAGCAGAATCGAAGCAACGGATATCAAAAATGGTGCGGGAAATTGATAAGTGTTTAGCTCTTTTAGATGAATAGAGCAATGAAAGACGATATTTTTTTAATAAATGTGCAAATTGGGGGCTTACGGCTACCGTTGCGAATTGCTCGTAAAGACGAGGAATTGTACCGGAAAGCCGAAAAATTGTTGGTTAAACAATTAAATGATTACCAGCAAAAATACAGACAACGCCCCTCTGAAGAAATTTTAATATTAGTTGCATATCAATTGGCCGTAATGGTATCTAAGCAAGAATTTGCTGACGATATTACTCCTTTGGCAGAAAAAATCCAAACATTGGACAACGAGCTTAAAGACTTGTTTTCCAAAGAATAAAATCGTTTTTATTAAACATTAGATTCCGCATTTCGTTGTCAAAGTAGAAGTTCGCACCGTTGAACTTCAATGTTTTCAATGCAAATGCGTTTTTTTATTTGCTATTTTGAACACATTATAACTTACTAATCATTCATTAACTTTATAACATCATGGTAGACATAATAATTGCAATAATTGCATTTGTTGTCGGTAGTGGAGGTGCTTATGTACTTTTGCGATTCGTCAATAAACGTGCAATGGAAGAAGCAGCAGCTGAAGCTGAACTTTTAAAGAAAAATAAACTTATTGAAGCAAAAGAAAAATTCATTGCTTTGAAAGTGGAGCACGAACAACAGGTTCAGGAACGTAATGCCAAAATACAGGTAGTTGAAGTAAGATTGCAGCAAAAAGAAATGCAATTGAATCAAAAACAAGGAGATGTACAACGAAAAATCAACGAAATAGATGCTCAGAAAGAACATTTTGAATTACAATTAAGCGGCTTGGATATTAAGAAAAAAGAACTGGAACATTTGCAACGTCAGGCACAGGTTGAATTAGAAACCATATCAGGACTTTCTGCCGAACAAGCTAAAGAACGTTTGGTAGAAGCGCTTAAAGAAGAAGCCAAAACCAACGCTATGTCATACGTGAACGATATAATGGAAGAAGCTAAAATGACTGCCAATAAAGAAGCTAAGAAAATTATTGTTCAAAGTATTCAACGCTTGGCTACTGAAACTGCAATTGAAAATTCGGTAACTGTTTTTCATATTGATTCTGATGAAATTAAAGGACGTATAATTGGTCGTGAAGGTAGAAATATCCGTGCATTAGAAGCTGCAACTGGTGTAGAAATCATTGTTGACGACACCCCTGAAGCTATTGTACTTTCGGCTTTCGACCCGGTTCGCCGCGAAATTGCCCGCCTATCCCTTCACCAATTAGTAACCGACGGACGTATTCACCCTGCACGTATTGAAGAAGTTGTAAACAAAGTCCGTAAACAGGTTGAAGACGAAATTATTGAAATAGGTAAACGAACTACTATTGACCTTGGGATTCACGGATTGCATCCCGAATTGATTCGGTTAGTTGGTAAAATGAAATACCGCTCGTCATATGGACAAAATCTGTTGCAACATGCACGCGAAACGGCAAATCTTTGCGCCACTATGGCATCGGAACTTGGATTAAATCCTAAAAAAGCAAAACGAGCAGGATTGTTGCATGATATTGGAAAAGTGCCTGATGACGAACCGGAATTGCCACATGCTATTCTTGGCATGCGTCTTGCGGAGAAATATAAAGAAAAACCGGATATTTGTAACGCTATTGGATCTCACCACGATGAAGTGGAAATGGAAACATTAATAGCTCCGATTGTTCAGGTGTGTGATGCTATTTCAGGTGCACGTCCGGGAGCTCGTCGCGAAATTGTGGAAGCATATATTAAACGTTTGAACGATTTGGAAGCTCTGGCGTTATCTTATCCGGGTGTATTGAAAACTTATGCCATTCAGGCCGGTCGCGAATTACGAGTAATTGTTGGTGCTGATAAAATTGACGATAAAGAAACTGAATTGTTATCGTTCGATATTGCAAAGAAAATTCAGGATGAAATGACTTATCCGGGACAGGTAAAAATTACCGTTATACGTGAAACCAGAGCGGTAAGTTATGCGAAATAAGTTGAAAGGTTAAGTGGTTAATTAGTTGATTGGTGTAAAAATTTAATTAACCAATCAGCGAATTAACTAATCAACTAAAAAAGGGGGCTGTTTGGTTTTGACAGCAGGTAGAAAGGGTATGTAAGCATGTCGAGCATTGAGAAAACGGCTCGTAAATCTCGGATCTCACAACTATAACTGGCGAAAATAACTACGCTCTTG
>Ga0209123_1001165_pt1 | contig 27348 bp, 16 predicted proteins | sample BarGraIncu00431A_FD_184500 | JGI IMG/M metagenome (GOLD analysis project Ga0209123, IMG submission 184500) | Arctic peat soil microbial communities from Barrow, Alaska, USA - Barrow Graham LP Incubations 004-31A (SPAdes) (version 2) | ecosystem: Environmental > Terrestrial > Soil > Wetlands >...
TTCTTAGAAGATGAGATATTAAAAGATAGTTTCTCAGTGTTTATTCATAGTCAGAAATATGAAGATGGCATGAATGAGATTAATGAACTAATAAAGAATATTGCAACTACATTCAATGATAATGGAGATATCGATGAGCTACTAAAAGATTTAGATGAGTTGTCAGGTACATTAGGTACTGCTAAGTCTTTATCTAAAGCGAGTAAATTTAGTAAAGCATTTGAGAATGGTAATAAAGTTGAACATATACCTATAGGTTTAGAGGATTATAAAGATTTTATTAAACATGATAGCAATTCTAAATGGTTGAATTGGCAAATGAAAGGTAAAGACTACTTGGATATATCGAATTGTTGTCCGTATTGTACATCAGGTGATATAGAGGAAAAACGTGAAAAGATACAAGCAATAGAAGATAACTATGACGCTAAAGTAATTGAACACCTCAATGCTGTAATTAATGTGATACATAAACTAAAATCGTATTTAATTGAGGTTACATATGGAAATATTATTGAAATGTCTAAGAGCGTAGATGGACTGAGCACAGAACAAAAATCCTTCATGATGGAGATAAGAGAACAGATTCAAGTACTTACTAGTAAACTAAAAAGAATTCGTTCGATAGGGTTTTCTAATTTAAAGGAGATAACTCGTGTAACAGAACTCATAAATGAGTATAAAATTGAGCTGGGATATATTTCGCACTTAAACACAACAGATACAGCAGAGAAGATTGATAAAATTAATATGTCTTTAGATGAAATACTAGTTAAAGCTGGCCAACTTCAAGGCAAGGTAAACATCCAAAAGAAACATATTGAAGCAACTATTACCATGTACAATAAAGAAATAAATGACTTCTTAAAGTATGCTGGGTATAACTATCAAGTAAGTATTGAAGAAGATAAGACTAAAAATACATATAAGATGGTCTTGAGACATAATGAGTATATTGTTAATCCAATTGGTAATGCTAAAAACCATTTAAGCTTTGGTGAAAAGAATGCATTTGCATTAGTGTTATTTATGTTTGATGTAATAAAGAGCAATCCTGATTTGGTAATTCTTGATGACCCAATTTCTTCATTTGACAAGAATAAGAAGTTTGCAATTGTAGAAATGCTCTTTAGGGGTGATAAGAGTTTAAAAGACAAAACTGTACTATTGTTAACACATGATTTCGATCCGGTAGTAGATATGGTTCTACATTCACGTACTATCTTTCAACCTTTACCTAGTGCAAAGTATCTAGAGAATGTCGAAGGGATTCTGACTGAAAAAACTGTCGATATTGAAGATATAAAAACGTTTATTGAAATTGCTTACGAGAATATCAATGGTCTTGATGAGCAGGTTAATCAGTTGATATATCTCAGAAGGTTATACGAAGTAACTAATGATAAAAATCTAGGATATGAATTGCTATCTAATATTTTCCATAAACGTCGTACACCAATAATGAAGAATCCTGAAAGAAAGATGACTCAAGAAGAAATAGATGTTGGTACTGAATTGATTAAAATACATATACATGATTTTGATTACTCTAGTTGTATTGATAAAGTTTTGGACATCACTGTTTTAGTGGGGTTGTATAATGCTGCAACTAACAATTATGAGAAGCTACAGATATATCGTATTATTAACAATGGAAATAACGATAATCGTGTAATCAGAAAATTTGTTAATGAGACATTCCATATAGAAAATGACTATTTATATCAACTTAATCCATGCAAGTATCAGACAATTCCATATTACATAATAAAGGAGTGTGATTTAGATATTGATCAAGTAGCTGCAACTACTTCTGAAGCCTAATAATAACTTGTAATTGTTCCTAATGCAATTAGGTGGCATGACAGCGGCGTCAGATATAACAAAATTTATAAAGTTTAGAATACTGATACTATTGGAACATGATATGGCGAATTGTTTATGTTTAAGGGAGAAATATGTTAAAAAATATTAGATAATTAATTGTTTTAATGGTGAGCTTAGGCGAATTTAATGATTGTGTTATTATCATCTAACTAATATTGGAATGGAATATAAAGTAATTTAGCAACTGCTTTCTACTAAATCTACAAATGTTTTAGTTAAGGTCATCCATTTGGGAGACTATTTATGTTTTGATTAGGATAAGATTATTAAAAAGAAGAGTTAGTTGGCATATATTAACAAAGGATAACACTTACTTATATAGAATTATATAGATTATACAAGGAGGTGATTAACATGATTTATAAAGATTTAGAGAATATTATAAGAGAAGCTATAAAAGGCAAAAGAGCTATAGAGTTAACATATGATAAGCCTGGTGATTATGCAAAAGGTTTAAGAATTGGAAATCCACATGCGTTATATTACACAAAATCAACAAATAAAACAAAATTAGATGTATATCAAATAAGGGGAGATTCCTCGTCTTCAATCCCTAATTGGAAACCTTTTGACATTGAATATGTTAAGACAATCAGAATTATAGATAATCAAAGTTTTAATGTAGAACCTGATTATAAGCCGGATTCAATTAGATATATTGATTCTATAATTAAAATATAATAATTGTTAATAGAGCCGAAAGGTTCTATTTTCATATAAAAAAGAATATTAACGCTATACCTAATTATAGTTATGGGGTTGATAATTATATTTAAAAAAGGAAGGGAAATTAAGTGAAATAAAATAATGCTTAAAATTGTTTAGTGAAACGGTTGGAAATCAAAATGAAAAAGAAGGATATGAAAACTCACTATACTATATAATTAGAAAATATTATAAGGCTAAAATAGATAATAAAAAAATAAGAAATAATGACAAATTATTAATTTTAAGAGAATATTTTTAAAAAAATCTATAACCAACTTTTAAATACTCTGCTATGTCTTTGAGAAGAGAATTAATAAATGCAATTAAATGTGGAAATGTTGTAGAAATGCATTTTGCCACAGGGAAAAACAGTGGTGGAGGTAACGATATCCAATATAGTGCTGGAGTTATTGATATTAAAACCGGTCGGGATGGAATTACTTCCCCTATAAAATCATTAACACCGGATGAATGGAAAATGATAAAAATAAAATATGGATAAAAATTAAATATCTGATGCCATACAACAAACTGACTACAAAATATTTTATTGTTGCAAGTACAGGAAATGTATTGGAAGCTTCAATTGCACATTTACTGTATCATTTCGGATATATTAAGAAAAAATAAGGGTGGTTCGTATTATGGCTGAGATAAAGTTTGAAATATATGATAGGATAGTAAATTTATTAAAAGGGAAGAAAATAGGCAATACGCATAAAGTATATGCAATTGATGAATTCTTATTTAATAAAAAACTAAAAAAAGAACTTTGTAAATATCTGGAATTATATAGGTGTGATTTTAATATAGAAAAAAACGGTGAAAAAATTGCTGGCGATAAGGGAATGTTTATGTATACTTCTCCTTTATTTCAGGAACTTAAATATTATTATAATAATGATGTGTGTATTGCTATTTCAGAATGTATTGTAATATCAAAGAAAAAACAATATGACTTAAGAACTCACTCTTATTATTATGAGAATTCAATTTTTAGGGTTGCTCGTATTTGGGAATATTTATTTATAATATTAAGCGAGTTTTTGCAAACTGGACTGATAGTTGGTTTTGATATTAAAGAGCATTTAAGAGAGACTAGTTGTCATAACATTAGTTTTATAAAACATGAAAACGGATATAAAGTTGTAACAAAACCTTTATCAGAAAATCTTAAAGCAGAAGCTTTAGAACAATTTAAAAATGAAAAAAAGGAATTCAGAATATCTCAATATAAAAAAAGTAATTACTTATTAAAAGCTTTAAACAAGAATTATGACATAACAGATAATATTGAAAATTTACTGGATGTATACAAATGTGAGGAGGTAAAAGAAATAATTCGTTTGAGAAATGAAATTATTCATAGACGTCCTCTAGCAGCAAAATTTTCAATAGGTGAGTGTGATATATTACCAGGACAATGTCTAGATATTAAACCTAACGGGTGGTATGATATTAGCACTTTGCCTAATTTACTTGAAAAAAATTTATATGCAACAAAGGAAGCAATAAAAATATTGCACAAAATTTTATTTTATAATGAGGTACCCAATTCTAAGGGAAAAAAGGATGTTAAATTTGAATGTTTTGAAGTCAAATGTAATAATTGTAAGTCTGAACTACTTATAAATGATACAATTGTTGACATATTCATGTCGAAAAATAAGAGTATAATTTGTCCGAATTGTAAATCAGAAGATGTCTCGTTGAACCAGAAAAGAATTGTAAATGAAAGATATTATTCTTCAAATTATAAAGAATATCTAGATATGATAATGGAGTATTGGGAAAATTAAAGAATGTGCAATTATGTTTAATTGAAACCTAAAAGTATTGATTAGAATTTGTTTGAAAAATAAAAATAAATTGATATAGAATTTTTAAAATTATATCTTTAGACCCCTAATTGTTTTGGACTTTGGCATTATCAAATCTACATATTATTATAAAATTTTAATAGAGGATAAGCTTATGCTGGTGCCACAAAAGACCGGACGGCCTACAGTGGTTATTCATTGTCTACTAACGGTCTAAAAGTTAGTGATGAACAGATAAAGGAATTTATCATGGAATAAATACAAAAAGAAGCATTCTATTAAGGGTACCATAAAATTATTCGCTATTTTAAGAGAACATGTGTATGAAGAGATGCAACACCATTATTTAAGCGAAAACTAAGAAAAGATTAAAAAGTTTTAACAGTGATAGGGCAGTAAGGTGGCTGTATAGTTGTGGATACATTTGTAAGCTGTGTGGGATTAGTAAGAATACTTTTTATAGTTATATCAGTGATGTGTAGAGGATAACCATTACTAATTAAAATAATATTATGATTTAGAGACATTTACTGGTGACTTATCTTTTACCATTAAAGCAATTAATTATTAAGATTTAGATATATGTAGTATATAAATACTTGTAAATTTATGATGCTATTTTGTTACTATACCAAAGTAAATTTTAAGTTTAAAATGAAAAATATAATAATAATTGAAATGAGAGGTCTATTTATGAATAAATATCAGATACTACCACCATTAAATAATGAATATGATTTTGAGGAACTAATGGTTGATTTATTTAACGAAAGGTATATTACCGATGAATTTAGTTTATTTGGAAGAAGGGGACAAAATCAGAAAGGAATCGATATTTTAGGTAATAAAAATTCTGACATAGTATTACAGTGTAAAAAAAAGGATATTAGCATTAGTGATTCTGATGCTCAAAGATTGTTGAAAGAAGATATTAATAAAGATATTAACAAAGCTAAAAAATTAGAGTTCACATTTAAAAGAATCATCTTTGCATCCACATACAAAGATGATTCAATAATACAGGAATATTGCAGAAAACTTTCTGAAAATGAGTTGTTTGAGATAGAATATTGGGGTTGGGGTAAGATTACCAAACAACTGGAATCATGTTTAAATGTATTAAAAAAATACTATCCGGATTTTTTTCTGATACTTTCAAAAAGAGAATATAATTTACCAAGTGAGAACCATTTATTTACTGGAAGAAAAAAAGAATTAGAAAAAATCTTAAATGACCTAAACAAATCAAACGTAATTGTTCTGAAGGGACTCGGTGGAAGGGGTAAGACACAAATTGCTAAAAGAGTTCTTTATTTATACAAAAATGATTATAGCGTTAAATGCTGGATAAATGCAAATAATATTGAAGAATTAAACAATGAATACCATAGAATCGCAAAGTTTTTTGGCATAGGCAATGTACAAAGTAATAACGATATAGATGTTACAATTGAAGAAGTTAAACATTTTTTCAATAATTCAAACAATAATTTATTGATTTTCGATAATGCAGATAATATAGAATTAGAAGAACTAAAGAGGTATTTACCTGGCACAAACTCTAAGGTAATAATAACTACACAAAATTCTACATGGGATACTGGTAATTATACTGAATCTAAAATTGGAGATTTAGAGTTCGCAGACGCTAAAGAATTTGTATTAAGTCATACTCAAAATAGGAAGAGTACTTCAGATGATGACAAGGATTGCAAAATTTTAATTAAAATGTTAAAGCTATTCCCCTTAGCATTAGAACATGCCAGAGCGTATATAAACATAAGGAAAATTTCTATAAAAGAATATATTAATTTGTATAAAGAAAACAATGTATTGATAATGAACAATAAACTTTCGGATTATCATAAAACGGTACTTACTACTTGGAAGATTTCTTTTAATAAAGCAAGTGAAATATCTGAAAAGTGTTTTCCATTTTTAGGACGGTGTTCATTCTTATTTTCAAGCAACATTCCAATAAAAGAATTATTTTTAGATACAACATTGTATTCTAGATTAGAATTAGATGAAGTAATTGATGCATTAATGAGTTATTCATTAATTGATTTGGATAATAACTATATTTTTATGCATGGGATAGTTCAAGAGGTTGTTAGGCAAGAGTTAATTGATAGAAAAGAGTATCCGGAATACCTATATGATATTTTACAAATAATATTAAAGGTATTGCCTTTAACAATTACAGATGAAAATGATAAAAATACTAGTGAATTGTTAATTCCACATGCAATTAATGTATTAACTTTTGTGGACGATAATGCAAAAGATCTGAGGTTAGGATTTGAGATCGCTCAATGTATAGGATATACGTTCTATGCTTTTGGTAATTTTAAAGAGTCTATAATTTTTATAAACAAACAATTATTAATGGTAGAAATACTTAATGATTTAGATAGCCATGTAGATACTTTAAATTCTCTTGGACTTGCTTACCACTATATAGGGAAGTCGGATCAGGCATTAAATGTATTAAAAAAAGCGCTCATTATTTTGGAGAATCCTAAAAATATTTTCAAAGAACATATAAAAGATATTTTGAAATGTGAGATCTTTGGTAATATGGGAATAGTATTCAAAGATAGAGATGATTTAAATAGAAGTCTAGAGTATTTTAGAAACGCCTTGAGACTTGCTGAAAAATATAAGATAAAATCTGTAATAGTAGATCAGTTATGCAATATTGGGAATATATACAAACATAAAAAAGATTTTGATGGTGCACTAAGTAAGTTTGAGATAGCATTAGAACTGAGTAAAGAACTTGAAGATAGAAAGAGAGAGCTAAAGCAATTAGGAAATATAGGTGCTATATATGTAGAGAAATCAAATTTTCAACTAGCAAAGGATTACTTCATAATAAATTTAAAAATTTGTAAAGAGCTAGGTGATAAAAAAATAGAAGCTATAACTCTAGATTATTTAGGGACTTGTTGTCTAAATCTTGGAGATGTAGAAAATGCATATAAAAATTTTAATGAAGCGCTTAATACATCAAAGCAGATAGATTTTAAACAAGGGGAAGTAAATACACTTATAAATTTATCAATTTATTATTACTATATTAAAAATGCTTCCATGGGCGTAGAGTATAAGAGAAATTCACTGAGATTAGCTAAAGAAATTGGATATCAAAGAGCTATAGAATATATAAATAGGATGAATTAAAAAAACTTAAATTAAATTGATATATATTCGTATTGTTCAGCTATCAATTAGTCGTGTTGTAGTTAGGTTTAAAAACGTCCGTGATAATGCAACTTTAAAAGAATTTATTGAAAAACGTGATAAGAAGGAGTTCATAAAAGATAATTTTTTGAGTCGAAGGAAACTAGCAAAATTTAATAACTATAAATATAATGTATGGTATGTATACATTTATTGGTAAAAGAAGAGGCTTTAAAGATTAATCAAATTGTATATTTTAAATTAGTTGGAGATGAAATTTATGACAATTCGGAATTGTTACTTCAAAGCGGTCGTCGAAACTATAGAACTACGAAATTAAAGTTAATTAAGGGAGATACTGATGGAAGATGAAGTTGGTAGGGAAGAAAATATGTTAGTAGAAATAATTGCATTTGGTCATAAATTTAGACTATTACCAGGATTAGCTGAAGATCTAATAACATTGGAACGTGAGGGTGTAATATATTCTGAGTTTTGCAGTGAAGAATCGAATGAATTTAATTATTATAAAATCAGATTACTTCCTGGAGAAATTTACCGTATTGTTGAAGCACATGTAGCAAAACAAAAATTTGATGATGTAATTGATAACGGTGGAAGTTTCGAGGAAGCTCTTGAGGCAATTGATAATGTTGATATAGTACAAAGGATAAATAGCTATGGAAATTATGGGAAGACGAAGACAAAAGATGGGAATACAATTGATATAAGAGGATGTATCGCAAGCTTCTATACTGAAGAATTAGAAGATTTGCTCTGCGGACAAAGAAAAAGCAGATATGAATTGCTACCTAACTTCCAAAGTATAGATAAGGAATCAGCTATCCTAGAAATTATTGACTCATTCCAAGTTATATCAAAATTCATGGCAAATAGAAAACATAAAAGGCCTGCATTTATCATTGAAAATGAATATGATGTTCAAGATTTATTATATTGCATTATTCGATCAACATTCAGAAAATCTAAACTGGAAGAATGGACGCCTAAGCTTGCAGGGAAATCTAAACGAGTAGATATTGTTCTTCCAGATGAGGAAATTTTAGTTGAAACAAAATGCATAAGAAATAGCCAGCACACAAAAACAATTGTAGATGAACTAATGATAGATATTGAAAGCTATCATTCACACCCTAATTGTAAAAAAATCATATTTTTTATTTGGGATCCAAATGGATATATTATAGATCCATTTGCTATTACTGATGATTTATCTGGAATTAGAGTAAAGGGAAAGAGTCAATTTTCTGTAAGGGTTATTATAAGAAGTTGACATAAAAGGTTTGGTTAACACGGGTTTTCCAGTTCATTTATCGCTTCACTAAAATTCAAAAATATAAGACAGGTATAAGGCTTTTTAAGTACACAAACATATAAGCGGTGTGAGAAACTTTCGTGTTAAGAGTTTATAGAAGAACTGGGAGGATGGTATATGGCATTATTAAATAGAGAGGAATAATTGATAAAATTTAAAATGAATTTAGGTAATAAAAAACAAAAATAAACTCTTTGCTTATGTGGAATTCCAGAGGGAGCTGAGATAATCAAATAAATATCTATTACATAATACAATTAGATAAAAGCCTCCAATGAGCTGATTTAAGGATTAAGCAAATTATCAGCGGATGAAAACATTCAAGTTTTTGAAATTGCTGAATAAGGAGAAATTCTTACTGCATTATATTCAAAGATAAACAATAAAGAGCGATTAAGGAAGGTAAGGTTATTAGACCTGTAATTCCACTTTCTAAAAGTTCACTTTTTACGGGTACAGTTTATGAGAAGTCTGACGATGAATTCCTGTTCGTTATACAGATTTATCTGCCTAAGTTTGAAACAATATGAGATTTGATAATGTTGAGAGTAATAAAAGTTAAACAAAGGTTATTGCAATTTCAATTACTATTATTCTTATTATAGGTAGTTGGTAAACAAGGTTGTAAGATAAGATTACCTATTAAGAATTAAAAACCCGGTAATCTATAAGGATTACTGGGTTTTAGTGTTTCAGTTAAATGATATCATTAAATAAAGTAGGAACTTTATTAACCCATTCTAGAATAGTAAGCCACTTACATTATAGGATGGCAATCACAAGAAAAGAAGGTAATACTTCTTAAATCCCGAATACTCAATTTAATAACAATTAAACTGGAGGTATAAGCCACATGCTAAAATAAGGAATTCATGAACAGATTATTTATGAAAATCTTAAAATCCAATCAGTAAAATTGGATTCAGATAAAGATCTCTTTCGGAAGGAAATCATTGCTGTATAAGAGGCTAAAACTTTATTATCAAGCTATTGTATAGAGGTCTAATTAACTAAAATCACTAATCGTATATATTTACAAAATATTACTTTATATAAAGGAATTTGTAAATTAATGCAGAACTATAATTAAGATAAGAACTAACATCTTTGCAATTAGTAAACTTTTAATGGAATCTATTGCTAATATAGGGAAATGAATAACTTGCATAATTACCTGAGGCCCCGAACCCTTACAAAAACTGAAACGACTTTTGTTGCTAATTTATAATAAAATGGATTTAATGAGAAGTATTTTAATAGAGAGGTAAAAATAACATACAAAATCGTTGCATATACTATTTTTTTCAATAAGTTCGTCATTTGATATTTTTCCCAAGGCACAGTTACCAGTTACCTTGGGGATTTTATCCTATAATATTAAAAACTTAGATGGTTAATGCTTAATTTGAATTAATGTCAAAATATTAAGTACATAAATCGTTATTTGATTTTGTGTAGGGGGTAAGAAATTAATGAATAGTAAAAAAAATGTATTACATATAGATGACTTTAAGAATATTACTTTACGTTATAAAAATAAAGATATTGAATTTAAATCATATGAAGAGCTAATAAGTAAAATACTATTGGATATATCAACGAATGATAGTAAAACAAATTTAGTGATTGGTGTTGAAAATAATTTAACAGTTATTTTATTTTTAATAAAAAACTCAATAATGAGCTATTTTGAAAATATGAAAAATCCGAATAATAGGATTTTAGACTTTTTAGTAGATGGAGATAAAGTTGTGTATAACGATAAAATGGGTATATACAAGGGTGTTTCAAAAATAGGAAATATTCAATATATAACTTTGCAACATTCAAAAGGCGATAGGACTTATGTGCCAATGGAAAAGCAATATCTTATAACACAATATACTGGAGAAAAAAAACTAATTAGCAAATTGGAAGGGTTTTCTAATGGAGAAAACATAACGAAAAGATTTGTTGCAGAATTTATGATGGTTCATTCAAATGAATTAGCAGGAGTAATAACTGAAAGTACACTTATTGTGGCTAATGGGAAAGAGGAATTATTTGAACTTATAAATAGTATAGGTATTGTATATAATGAAAAACAATACACAATGCCTGAATTATTTCCTTTTGTTTATTTTTCATCAGAAGAAAATCATGAGTATTTTAAAGGGAAAAAGAATAATGAAAATGCGTTAATAAAATTTTGTTCAAATATTAATACTGCATTAGATATTATAAAAATAGACAAAGGTATTAGAAAAGTAGTTTTATTAGGTGAGAAATCATATAAGGATTTTCTAGAAACAAACCTTAGAATGTTGGAATTCATAAAAAATATAGAAAAGATCATAATATTTGATACATGGAACAGTACATTTGATTTTTCTTATCTACTGAATCGTGATGATCCTTATTGTCTTTATGCTGTAACTAAAGATGTTATTATACAAGAAATTATTGTTAATGAAAATGAAATGCTAACAAAAGTTGCTAATATACAAAAGGAATGTAGATACCTAACAAGTAGGTTTGCAGATAGAGGGTTTAGTGTTTTTAATGTTGATAAATTAAATGAGATTTATAGAATTACAAACAAAATACATGTAAATTTGCATAGTCTATGTAATGATTCCATAAATAATATGAATGCCTTAGAATTTGTGAAGTTGGCATATCATTCATCTAATACTCTTGAACAAAGTGTGCTACCGTTAAGTTGGTGCAGTAATAACAAAGAAAATTTATTAGGAAAAATAAACCGATTAAAAGAAATTTGTCTTCTTTACAATGAAACTAGATTTGAGTTTAAGGTTATGCATGAAGTAATAGTAGGACTTGAAGAATTTGTATCAAAAATAACAGTTAGTAATAATAAATTTGATAAATTAAAAGATGTAGTTAAAAGAAATAGTAGAACGTTATTAGTATTGAAAAGTGATGTTGAAATAACAGAATTAAAAAAGTATTCAACATTCTACAGGTTAGGAAATATTAAGTTTACAAAGTTAAAAAGAAATATTAATTATAAAGAGTATGATTGTGTTATATTTAGCTTTCCTTACGATAATAAATATTTCAACGTATTTAATAACCCTGAAATAGTTCAAGCTATCTTTATATTACAGGGCAGAGAGAATTATAAGTTTAATAGAATAATAAATAATAATAAAAAAATGATGAAATACATAGAGGGAAATAATAAACTATTTAACAAAATCGTAGAATCTCAGTCATTAGAAACACAGGATTTTACAGATTATCATGAAAATGAAAAAGATAATATTAATGTAGAAGAGAATATTGAAAATATATTATCTCAAAACTGGTTGCAAATATTATTGCATAATACTCAAGTTGTTAATACAAACAATAATAATTCAACTATGATTGTTAAAAGCATTATAAAATTTGAAGATAATAAATATGCGCTACTATCAGATAATTATCAGCTGAATACGGTTGATAGAAAAAGTAATGATATTAAGCAAAAATCACATAGTGATATAGAATGTGGTGAGGAATTGGTATTCGCTAATACAAAAATACCTGGAAAGGGAGATGTAATAAAGGACACAATAGAAAAGCTATTAAAAGATGAAAAGTTTAATTTGAATTATGGTAGTTTTTTTAAACTTAATTCTATGTGGAAAAATTTACTTGCTGATTATATGAAAAGCAATAGTTTATTAATAAAAGATATCGCTAGAACATTTAAAAATGTATATGGTGAGAGTGTTGAACCAATGACACTTACCAATTGGTTGGAGGGCAATATTATAGGTCCTAGAAATTTAAATCATATAAAAATAGTATCACAAATTGTTAAAGATGAAGTACTTTCTAGGCAATTAGATGAGGTTATAGATGCTTGTATACGTGTTAGGAGTATTCAAGTACAAATAAGGAAAGCTATTGCTAAAATGATAATTAGTTCTGTTGTTGGACATAAATCTGATGATGAAATCTATAGTCTAGTACAAGCGGTTATCGGAGATTTCAACGATTATGCTTATATTGGGACAATAGCAACTATAGAAAATGTTAATATGAAAGTTAGTGGAGCATATAGTAATAGAATTTTAGATGAGGAGGTTGACTAAATGATAGATTTTGATAAATGTTTAGAGGTTAGGAAAGAAATTATAGCAAGAACAAAAGCGGAAATGCTAGGGCCTGGATCAGAAGATGTAGGACCGAATATTGAAAGAGAGGTAATATCTGATTCACCTATTGACAGATATTCTTTAGGTATATTGTTTCCGCAAAACAATGAATATGGGCAAGATGAAGGTGAAAAACCTCAAAAGGCTGAGGAGTCGGAAGAAGAAAGTACGGAAGAAGATATTACGGAAGAAGAAAAAGAAGAAGAAAAAAAAATATATCTTCAAGATTACAATAAGGTAGAAGAAGAGAATAGCAATGATAAAAATTATGATAAGAATGATGGGGAAAGCCAGGAGCAAATAAGTATGGCAAATCAATTATTGCCATCGGCTATGGGACTAACCTTTTTTGCAGAAGGATATATAAAAAAATTAAATATTAAGGTAAGTTGTGCAAAATATAGAATAAGTCAATTTAGAGATTGTGCTGTTAGGTTAAAGGATAATTATGAATTTGATAAAAATGGTCTTAGTGAGTATGTGTACTTTGAAGAAAATTTAGTAAAGTTAAAACAAAATATTTCAAAAAAAATTGTTTTTGAATTGACTAATGGTAGGAATATAGATAAGGAAAGACCAGATGTGATTGCTGTTTTGTACAAGCTTGCTGACCAATGTACAAATGAACAAGCCAGACATAATGGTTATGTTAGAGTTCCTTTTTTATCAGATAAAATAGTTACAGTACCATTAAAGAATGAATTTAATAAAATGTTTATCGATGAGGATGGTAACATAAACGCTGATCAAGGAATATTAAAGGTAACAGTGCTTAGGAAACAGTATAGCGATAATGTATATAGTTATACTGTTATGCTTGTAAATGAGCAAACTGGAGCTAAATCATATAAAAGCTCAATATTCCAGCCAAATCTAACTGTTGAAATGGAACTTAATGATATTAAGTTTATAGAACATACAAATATAACTAATAGAAATGCAAGTTATATTGATGAAGAGGAACAAATTCTTAATATGTTATATAGGAATAAGAAAAGTTATTCTGTTGGACATGGTGTAGCGACTGGTCAGAGTATTAATAGTGTAAATAAAAGTGAAGTTATTTATACAGATTTCTTTCCGAGCTATGAAGTGCCTCAATTAGATTTTAATATTAAAGAAATAGAGAATATTGCTGGTGATTTACTTTCTATGTTTAAACTTTCAGATATCTCAGATTCATCAAAGGAAGAGAAAATAGCTATTTTAAAGAAGTTTTCAATAGCATATGGAAATTGGATTGGTGAAATGAATACATTTTCGAAAAGTATAGATCCAAAATATTCTGAAGTGGCTAAAAAACAAATAAAAAACTGTAGATATACTTTAAAGAGGATTAGTGAGGGCATAGATGTATTAGCAAAAGATGACAAAGTATATACTGCTTTTTCACTTATGAATAGAGCTATGTTAATGCAAAGAGCTCATTCTTATGTGAAAGATAGGTACCCTTTTGATGAAGAGATACCATATCCTGAATTTGACTATAAATCTATAGATGTAAAAAAGGCTAGTTGGAGGCCCTTTCAGTTAGCATTTATATTGATGAATATAGAATCCATTTCAGATCCGAATTGTAAAGAACGGGATATTGTAGAATTGATTTGGGTGCCAACAGGCGGAGGGAAAACTGAGGCTTATCTTGGACTGACTGGGGTTTCAATATTTCTTAGAAGATTAAATGATCCTGTTAATGGAGGGGGTACTACAATTATTATGAGGTACACCTTGAGACTACTCGCTGCTCAACAGTTTATAAGAGCGGCAATATTGATTTGTGCATGTGAGAAAATACGAAGAGAATGTAAAAATAACATTCTTGGAAAGGAAGAAATATCTATTGGGCTTTGGGTAGGTAGTACACCTACACCAAACACCAATGCTGTTGCAAAGTTTGAATTTAAAAAATTAACAAAAACAGTGAATTCAGAGTATGAACTGTCTGCCGCAAAAATTAAACATAATAAATTTCAGGTTTTAAAGTGTCCTTGGTGTGGAACTAAGCTTGAGGTTGAGTATGTTGATGGAAAGAAAAAAGGACTATGGGGTTATGATTATGATAAAAAGAAGATAATATTTTGTCCGGAATTTGAGTGTGAATTTAATAAGAAACTCCCTATTCAAGTAGTAGATGAAGAGCTCTACCAAAATCCACCTACGTTACTTTTCGGTACTGTAGATAAATTTGCGGCGCTTCCTTGGAAAGGAGAAGTATCTAATTTATTTGCTTTAAACCAAGGAAATAATAATAAGCAGCCAGAGCTTATTATACAAGATGAATTGCATCTAATATCCGGCCCTTTAGGTACAATGGTTGGATTATATGAAACTGCAATAGATGCAATGTGTAGTCATAAGGGAGTTAAGCCTAAGATTATTGCATCTACTGCAACAATTCGTAGAGCTTCAGAGCAATGTAAAATGTTATTTAATAGGAAGGTCATTCAGTTTCCACCTTCAGGGTTAGATATTGAAGATTCCTTCTTTACAAGAGAGATTCCAATTGAAAAGAAGTTTGGGAGATTATATGTTGGTTTAATGCCTTCAGGAAAAACAGCCACAACTGCACAGGTAAGACTATATACAGCATTACTCCAGGGGGTAAAGCTTATTGATGCACCTGAAGATGTATTAGATAAATATTGGACATTGGTTGGATACTTTAATTCTATTAGAGAGCTGGGAAAGAGCTCCACTTTGATTAAAGATGATATAGCAAGTAATAATCTAAGATATATGAAAAGGTTGTTACGTGGGAATGAGATTAGATATGCAACTGTACCTAGAGAATTAACCAGTAGATTGGAAGCTACAGAAATAATTAAAACCCTTAAAGATTTAGATAATGTATATAGTAAATCAGATTATAAAGCAATAAATATACTTCTTGCTACAAACATGATATCAGTTGGAGTAGATGTATCAAGACTAGATTTGATGGCAGTAGCTGGTCAACCTAAACAAACAGCTGAGTATATTCAGGCAACTAGTAGAGTTGGAAGAACTTACCCAGGACTGGTATTTACAATGTATAATGGTTCAAAAACAAGAGATAGATCTCATTATGAATTGTTTCATTCATACCATCAAACTTTCTATAAATATGTAGAGCCAACAAGTGTCACTCCTTTTTCAGAGAAAGCCAGGGAGAGAGCTTTACATGCTGTGTTTATAAGCATGGTTAGACATACTTTGGGGCTAAATATGGATGAGGATGCATCTAAATTTAATGAAAACTTGGAAAACTTAGATAAGGTTAAACAATTTATATTAGATAGAGCACAAGATTTGGACACTAGTCAATTAAGAGATGTAACTATAGATACAGAAAAAGAACTACAAGAAATTATAAGGAGATGGACAGAGAAGGTAAATACAGCTACTGTTGATGAACGTGTTCATTATTTTAATAAAAAGGCTGATAAAAATTTAATGATTCCTTTTCTTCAAGAAGATAAAAGAAATGAATTCCCAACCATGCAATCTATGAGAAATGTGGATGGAGAAGCTGGAATAGAAATAATTGAGTTTGGTGGTGACGTAAATGAGGAGTATTAAGAATACAATTAGATTAAATAAAAATTCTCATACATTGAGATTTAGTCAATCTATAGCACCGTTTGGAGCTGGGTCTATGGTGGATTTTAAAGATCAGACTTTAATGGCAGCTGCTCCTGAGTATTGGAGTCAGTATCAAGAAATACATGATGAGAGATTAGAAAATTTATTGAATGTTGATAAATTTCATTTGCCACCAGATAAAGAGTGGATGAGTGGATTACCGTTTGTAAGGTTTCCACAATGGTATTTTTGTCCTAAATGCAAAACTTTTAAATCGTTAAAACAATGGGAGAAGGATTTCAGACCAAGTAAACAATCAAAAGATAGCAATATGAGAACTCCTAAATGCATGGAGTGTAATTTATTTTTAGTTCCAGCAGGCATTGTTGTAGCTTGTGAACATGGTCATATTGATGATTTTCCTTGGGTAGATTGGGTACACATTAAATCGAAAAAAGTTAAATGTGGAGAACCATTATTGAAAATCAAAAATACATCAAGTGCTCTAGGGCTTGAAGGTCTAGTTATTGAATGTAAATGTGGAGCCAAGGCATCTATGAAAGGTGCATTTGGAAAAGATGCTTTTAACAATAAAAAAGTTAATTATAGATGTACAGGGAATATACCCTGGAAAGGAAAAAGGGAAGAGTGCAGAGAATATCCTCAGTCTGTACAACGTGGAGGGTTGAATGTTTATTTTTCAAAAATAGTGAGTTCTATAGTAATACCACCATATTCTAGTGAAATAAATATATTAGTTGAACAAAGTAAGGAGTTTTCTTCATTAAAGAGACTACTTACGGATGACGAATATATTGAGTTTAAAGGTAGAGATAATATAATTAGCTCCTATATTAAAAAAATAGCTATTGAAATTCATCAAAATTCTAAGGTTGTTGAAATAATAGTGAATAAAAAGTTTTTAGTAAAAAAAGATGAAACTATTTCAACAAAAGAAGAGTACAGAATTGAAGAATACAATGCATTGATTGGTAATATACCACAGGAATGTATGAACGATAAAGACTTTAAAATTGAAATTCAAAAGAATATATCAGATTATGGATTAGACATTTTATCAAAAGTAACTTTAGTTAAGAAATTAAGGGAAGTAAGAGCCTTAGTTGGTTTTAGTAGGCTAAATCCTACAGATCAATCTGTTATATCGGGATTTGATGATGAAAATTTAAAGAATATTAAATTGGTATCTATTAAAGAAAAAAACACGAATTGGTATCCTGCATATGAAGCTAGAGGTGAAGGTATTTTTATTGAAATAGATGAAAATAAAATAAATCAGTGGATATTAGATAATCCATTAGTTAATCAAAGGGTTTATTTATTAAATAATAGATATAATAACAAGCAGAAGAAAAGTGGAAATGAAACTAGAGAAATATCACCAAAATTTGTGTTGTTACACACTTTAGCCCATTTAGTAATTAAAGAATTAAGCTTTGAATGTGGTTATGCATCTGCTTCATTAGCAGAAAGAATATACTGCAATACATCAGATGAGGTTGCAAAAATGAGCGGAATACTAATATATACTGCATCTGGCGATTCAGAAGGTACTTTAGGTGGGTTGGTAAGACAGGGTAAATCGGATATGTTACCTAATATAATTAGAAATGCTGTTAGGAAAGCTACATGGTGTTCTTCGGATCCAGTTTGTATTGATAGTACAGCGCAAGGGAGAGATGGTTTAAATTTATCTGCTTGTCATGCATGTACACTTGTCTCGGAGACAAGTTGCGAAGAATTTAATATGCTTCTTGATAGGGCATTAATAGTAGGAACTTTAGAAAATAAGAATATTGGATTTTTTTCAGATATGATATAGGATAATAAGGAATCATGAGCGAAGTGAATTACCTTAACTTCTAATTATCCATATCCCCAGTAGCCTAATAGCATGAAGTTGACTATAACTAATTCTGATTTACTTATTTTGATTATTATTTTGCGGGAGGAAGTTTAGCATGAGATATATTAGTAGAAAAGCATTCGACATTTATGTCGACTTTACAAGAGAACCTGCAATTTTTGCAATATCCGAGGAAGTAAAATGGTACACTAATGAAGATACCACACTTTTTGCAGTCATATTATTCGATTTTATGGATAAAGATTATAATGCTGTATTTTTGAAACGTAATAAAAACAAAAAAATCAAATATATTGATAACGAAATATCGTTTAAAAGTATTAGCGAAGCCGAAGAATGGATAAATCTTACCGAGAATAAAGTTAATACGAGGGAAATTCAACTAACGCCTGACATTAATGATAGAGAGGGGGTAGATTTGTTCCATTTGGTCGTTAAGGAATCACGGATACATCCTTATTTTAAGGCTATTAATGAAATACCATCTCACATTGCAGCAAAAAAAATAATTTGTGAAATAACACCACATTTCATCGATGTTGATGGCAACTTTGTCGAGCAGTTTCAAACAAGTGGCTTTAATTCACGTTTGTGGGAATTGTATTTGTTTTGTTATTTTCATGAGGAAGGTTTAAAAATTGATAGAGAACATGAAGCACCAGACTTTATGCTTTCTAAGGGTGATATTTCAGTGGCTGTAGAAGCTGTTATTGCAGAAAATAAAACACCATATTTAGAAACAGATAAACTAAGAATACCATCAGATGTAGATGTTGAGGAAGAAACAAAAAATAAATTACCTTTAATATATGGAAGCCCATTGTATTCTAAATTAAATCACATAACTAAAGATAAAAACTTACATTATTGGCAATATGATCATACGAAAGACATTCCGTTCGTCATTGCAATAGCAGATTTTCATGATGTGTTCGCGATGAATATGAGCACGACTGCTTTAATAAATTATTTGTATGGGTCAAAATACTCACACTATAATGATGAGAATGGGGATTTGGTTGTTGTTACTGAAAAAATAAAGTCACATACAAAAGAGAGCACTGGGGTTCAGATACCCTCAGGATTCTTTTTTCAACCTGGAGCTGAAAATATAAGCGCAATAATACATTCAGCATCAGGAACTATTTCTAAGTTTGACAGAATCGGAAAACAGTGCGGATTTGATACGAACAATACAATAATGAAAAGAATCGTTACTACATATAATGCAGAACCAAATGCAGATAAACCACTTGTATTTGAATATATTGTTGATGAAAAATGTGAAGAGACTTGGGGGGAAGGTGTTTCAATATATCATAATCCCAATGCTTTAATTCCCTTGCCAAGAGATTTTTTTCCTTCAGCCCCTCAGCATTTTTTGGAAGAGGGTAAGTTAGTAACAGTAAATTCTGAGGCACTTGTTTACTCATCATATACTTTCATAATTTCGAATAATCCATAAAGGTAAAGTAACCGCACAATTTGTATGTTTGGTACATTTTGGAGATGCAAATATGATTGGAAAAAGTTAACTTGTTATTCTATTCTTTCAGTGGTAAATTACCAGTTTTATAAGTCGGACCTGAACTTTAGAAAAGAAATAATGTTGTTGCGTAAACATATCAATACATTTAATTATATATACATAAATAATTTACCGGAAAAATTAAAAAAATAAAGCATTTACTACTACCTCAGAGGTGATTACGTTGATAATAACTGTTGAGACAAATAGTTGTTTGAGTGTATCTTAAAATAAAGTTATATAGCTGTTCAAATAAAACAGGTGAGAGCGCTCTGTGCCTTACATATTTATAGATGAATGTAATGTTTTTCTAAATTATGCATTTTTGTATCAAATATACTGCGAAAACTGTATAATAAAATAAACATTTTGTGTCGTAATGTAGAATACAGCAACAAATACATTATTTGTATTTTATGGACAAGATAGATAAATGAGATTTTTTTAACTTAAAAGCAGTAGCTCTACCTGTGTATACTCAAGGGTCTGGCCCCTACAAAAATTATTATTCTTCCTAGAGGGAAGAATAAAGTATCTTACAAACATTTCGTCATGGTACTTTTGTATGAAAAAGTTTTTTTGACGTCCGTTAGACGACAAAATAGGAAAGACTAAACGGAAATAGAGGACATTCGTACTTAAGGTATAATATAGTAAAGGCAATTTACCATATAGTATATAAAATAACAGTATACGTAAAAATATAAAAAATGTTATTATGTATAAAAATTAGTGTATCACAATAAAATTTTAGAGGAGCTGTCAATGAAAAGAAAATTAGAACCTGATATTTTAACTCCAGAAGAAGTTGATGTTAATCCATATTTTAATAAAGACAGAAGATTAGTAACTCAACCATATGATATGAGTGTGGATACTGTTGTAGGACAAATTGTAAATGGAGATATTATATTGGAACCAGAATATCAAAGAAAATATAGATGGGACAAAATAAAAGCCTCTAGATTTATAGAATCCCTTTTATTAAACATACCTATTCCAACAGTGTTCCTAGCAGAAGAAGAAGATATGTCATATTCGGTTATAGATGGACAACAAAGACTGACTACTATTAAGAATTTTATAAATGGTGAAGGTACTGATGTTGAGTTAATTTTAGAGGGGCTACAAATAAGAAGTGACTTAAATGGTAAGAAGTATTTAGATTTAGATAAACAAGACAAAGGGAAATTGAGGAAACAATACATAAGGTGCATTGTAATTTTGAATGATTCTGACCCTCAAATTAAATTTGATGTATTTGAAAGGTTAAACTCAGGAAGCGCACATTTGACAGAACAGGAAATAAGGAATTGTATATATAGAGGGAATTTTAATGATTTAATAAAAGAATTAGCAGAGGATAATGAGAAGTTTTTGGAGATGTTAAATCTACCTGATAAGGATTCGAAAAATTTCACAAATGTAGAGTATGTGTTAAGATTCTTAGCTTATAGAGAAAACTTATCTGAATATAATGGATCGGTAAAAGAATTCTTAAATATTTTTATGAAAAAAAATAGAGACATAAATATGGAACAAATACAACGTTATAAGCATATTTTCAAGGAGACAGTTGACGTATTATACAAGGTATTGGGGAAACATGCATTTAATAGATTTTTAATAGATAGAAATAATTGGCATGGAGCACTTAATAATGCAGTCTTTGATGCGGAAATGGTTGCTGTTTCCTTGGTTAAGTTCGATCTAGATAATATTAATGTGAAAAAAATGAATCAAAAAATAATAGATTTGATGAAGAATCATAATTTTATTAATACTATTGCGAGTTCTACAAATTCGATAGAAAAGGTTAAACAAAGAATAAGTATGTTAAAAAATTGTATATCAGAATTTGGTAGTGAGTTACATGAATAATTTTGCAGAATTCGAAAAACGAATGAATGAGATAGATTGTTTAATTGGCTTGATTCCACCTAAACCTAACAGCGAAAATGTGGAGCAAATTAACACCTTATGTAGAGCTAGCATAGTATTACTAAGTAGTCATTTAGAAGGTTTTCTTCAGGATATGATGGAAGAATTTATTGATGAAGTTAATCATCTCTCAATAGGATTTCAAAGTTTGCCTGTAGAACTTTACCTTCAAAATAATTTTCCGAAAGGCCAAATAATTCAAAATAATTTCAATACATTGACTCAAATTTTTACTGAGGTAAAAATACTACAAGCAAGTAACAGTAGTATAGATCTAGATAAGAGTAAATTCTCAAAAACTAATGGTAATCCTACGCCAGACATAATAAATAAACTTTTTAAAATCTTAGGTATAGATAATGTTCTTGATATATTAAATCATGATATAAAAAATTTAAACACAGAGGAAAGCTATAAAAGTTTTTTCACAGAAGCAGAAAAACGTGAATTAATATCACAATTGGGATGCCCAATTATAATTAATAAAATTGAACAATTTATTGTTTTGAAAAGAAACTTAAAGAATGGTAAAAATAGAGATGTTGGGTTTTATAATACCATTAACCAACTTCTAAATTATAGAAATAATATTGCACATGGTAATGTAAGAATTAATATTTCTGTGCAAGAATTAATAGGAATTAAAGATGATATATATTGTTTAGTAGAAAATCTTTATATAAAAGCGGATGAAAGAATAAACTCTTTAAAAGAATTAAGTATAACAATGGCAGAGGTAGCTTCTGAAAAAGAGTATAATATTTTACAACTAAATTTATAAAGTAAAATATCAATAATTTAAATAGAGGACTATTTCATAAATAAAAATAATGGTATCGAATTAGTGGATTTACTCACTGTGCTTCGTCTCCACAACTTAAAACCCTCGACTAATATAATAATTAATCGAGGGCTTTCTTATGCTTTAATTTAGTTGAATCTAACAATGTTGGATGAAGCATATCATAAATAAAGAGGGGTTTACTAAATTTGTAATGCTAAAAGAAATATTAGAAAGTGAAAAGAAGCACGGTCCTATTGAATATAGCGAATGAATAGTAGAAGTTAATTAAATCAGGGAGAAAATTAATACAGTGGGTATTTTACTTTTAAATAACTTTATAAAGGATTTGTAATTATTAAGATGCAATCTAATTCATTCTCTTTTTTAGTGAATGAATTAGATTGCATTACAGAAATTGGCAAGGTGTGGACAACTTCTGTTTACTAATGAGCAAAGCAGATTTGCTAACAAAGGGTGGGAGCGAAATGAACATCTATGTTGCAATAATTATTTTAACTGTTTATGTATGAAAAATTAATAATAGAAAATAATAACTCTACAAATTATTTATGGAAGGAGTTATTATAAATTTATGAGTTTATTGGAAGTAACAGCTGAAAAAGTAAAAATTATTAGAGAATTTTATTACAATTTAGAAAATTATGAATTAGAGGTAGCTTTGACTGATATATTTATAATTTATAGTTCTGAAATAGAAAAAAAATTTAAGGTGAAAAAACTATATATAACACAGCCTGTAAGAGACTACGAGATTGATGCTATTGTACAAGATAGCAATGATACAATTTATATACAACAAATTTCTAAGTCAAGAAAAACTAGAGGAAAATTAGGTAAGTTTATGAATGATTCAACTTTAGATAAGTATACCGATTTATTAGATAATAATAAATATTATAGACAAATTGACAGAAATATAATGACACTAGAAAAATCCTCTAACATCAAAGGTGCGGAGGTTATTTCTTGTGATGCGCTATTTGAAATGATATACAAGGTATGGAAATACATCGGAATTAATGGCGAAAATAAGAATGCATATAAGGAAAATATAGAAATAAGATCAGCTTTTTGGGAACGAATAAATGCTTATAGGAGAAAAGAAAAGTTTAATTTAGTAGAATCGTATTTAAAAGTAATGCTTTCAAATCATTATTCTATAATTAACGGAGATTTTGAATTACTTAAATCTATAGATAATATAGAAAATACAAATTTTAGCGGATTATTAACACTTTCAACAACAATGACTGAACAGGAAAAAATTAAACAAATGATACTTTTTAAAACAAGTATTGTATATGAGGGGGATTTTCATGAGATCTACAAGGATATAGAAAACCTTGTAGATTATATAATAGAATTAACAAAGAACAATTTAGATAAATATTTAATAGTTTCACGATGTAGATATATTTCTATAAAAGACAAAAAAAGTTCTGAGGTTATAGCTTATTATCCATATAAATATAGGCAAAAGGGTGTATATAGTTCACATGCGTTCGGTTATAAATGTACTATAAGAGATTTAGAAAATAATGAAGTTGTACATAGTAAGATACAAGAATCAAAAGGTGATATAATGACAGTTAAAATTGATGGTGTATCTAAATTGATTAAGCATGGTTGTAGTTTTAAGACACCAATATATTTTGTGGAGCCTGATTTAAACTCAGAATCTGATTTGAAAATATTAAAAGATATATTTGAGGTTAGTAGGTCTATTATTAATAGAGTAACATAAAATAGTGGAATCTATATGTGATTATAGATTCCACTATTTTTACAGCAATTCCTTTATTTCATTTGCGATTTGTTCAGCTATTAACGGGGGAACGGCGTCCCCTACTAATTTGCCTATTTCTGATTTTTTTAGTTGATTAACTATAAATATAAAATCATCATTAAATGATTGAATTCGAGCAGCTTCTCTAAGTGTTAAGCATCTTGGAAATTCGTAATGCATAGTCTCACCATCCGCACTAGGTGTAGAAAACCTTGATGTAATTGGTTTGCTAATATCTGACGGGAATGAACGAATATGGGAACGATTCTTGCCATAATAATTACCGCTATTTAGATTTTGTAGTATTTCCACTGTTTTGGTTAAATGAGTAGGGAGTGTATGATTGTAAATGAATAACTTAGTTTTTTTTGAATGCATTAATTTTTGATAGTCGCTGTAAGCGTAGTTAACGGAAAGTTCTTGTTTTTCTAAGGTATAATTTGTGAGTGGACAAATTGTTTTTAAATCTCCAATTGCTTCTTCTAATGTGATACGTTTCGGGTTGTTAGGTCTACTTAAAATAATTTTATTATTTAATAATGTTCCTATCAAAAATCCCCTGCATCTTTGTTGAGGAACTCCAAAATCTTCAACATTAATTTCGTTTAAATATAAACTATAGCCAAACATTTCAAAAAGGTTTTTTATTATATAATAATCTCTAGTATTATAGAAAGGAATTACATTTTCCAACACAAAAAATTTGGGACTTAATGAAGCTACCATAAAGAAAAAGTTGTAAACAAGAGGAAAAAAATGGTTAGCCTCTTGATCCTTTTTAGACTTTTTATTAGGATTACAAGGAGTGTAATCAATGCATGGTGGACTTCCTATTATTACATCTATAGGAATATTATTAGTGCATTTTCTAATTTCATCAATAGTCAATGTTGAAATATCTTTTAATAAAGTTTTGCACTTTATATTTTTTTCATATGTTTTTAGTTTTGAATCTTCATAGTCTATTCCAAGTAAAAGCTCATATCCAGCATTTTTAAATCCGTACGAAAAACCACCAACCCCACAGAAAAAATCAATAACTGTAGCCATTTATATTGCCTCTATATAATTGATTCTCATTAATATATATTAAAATTATATAAATAATATTCATGTTAGTAAAATATGTTTTTATAGAAATTTTAAAAAATAAAGGTTACAATATAATTGTATTATTTTTTAAGAGTGAGATTATATTTTACCTTTAGATAATAATAAGAAAAACTATAGCAAAATAAAATAAAATAACATAAGATAACAGATGATGGTACATTAGTATATGTGATTGATAATTATAATATAAGATTAAGGTTGTAATTATAACTTATAACACAATATACGAACATACATTTGTGTTTGGTGACATTTATGGTATAATAAATTTTGTTATATATTAATTTGAAGATATGGAGAGAGTATGATTATGGAGATTTTTAAAAAAGGAGAATTGTTCTGTGGACCGGGTGGGCTCGCGTTTGGTGCCCAAAATGCATCATTTACAGATGAAACAGGAAAAGAATATAAAGTAGAGCATACTTGGGCTAATGATATAGATTTAGCAGCTTGTAGAACTTTTGCTCATAATATTTGTGGAGTTGATGAAGAAAAAGTTGATGAATGCGTCTGTAGTAGTGAAGATGAATTAGATATAACTAATGGAAAAAGTGTACTATGCAAAGATGTAAAACAAATCGATATTACAAAACTACCTCCTATTGATGCTTTTACGTTTGGTTTTCCGTGCAATGATTTCAGTATCGTAGGCGAGCAAAAGGGATTTGAAGGAAATTATGGGCCTCTTTACACATATGGGGTAAAAGTTTTAAATACACACAATCCTAAATGGTTTTTAGCCGAGAACGTAGGGGGACTACAGAGCGCAAATGGTGGCGAAGCTTTTAAACAAATTATAAGAGATTTATCTAACTCGGGTAATTATGGCGGTTATGAATTAACACCACATTTATATAAGTTTGAACAATATGGTGTACCGCAAATGAGACACCGAATTATTATAGTTGGAATTAGGAAAGATATTGTAAAAGAACAAGGGATACAGTTTAGAGTACCAGCACCAATAACTCCAACAAAAGAAGAGTATAAAACTGCTAAATGGGCTCTAGAGGTGGGGAAGGAAGAAATAGCTGTAACTTTAAATGGAAATTTTTACAATAATGAAGTAACAAAGCATTCGAGCACAGTAATAGAAAGATTGAAAGAAATACCAGCAGGAGGAAATGCTTGGTGTGAATGCATTCCACAACATTTAAGACTTAATGTTAAAGGCGCTAAGTTAAGTAATATATACAAGAGATTGAATCCTGATAAGCCGGCATATACAGTAACAGGAAGCGGCGGAGGAGGAACTCACATGTATCATTATTCAGAAGATAGGGCATTAACAAGCAGAGAAAGAGCAAGACTGCAAAGTTTTCCTGATAATTATAAATTTCTAGGTAGTAAGGAAGAAGTGAGAAAACAAATTGGGATGGCAGTTCCTGTAGAAGGAGCTAGAATTATTATTGAGGCTATATTAAAAACATTTGCACATAAAGATTATGATTATGTTGAATCAAAATGGAATATAGAGGAATTAAGGGATACCAAGTAATGGTATCTCTTTTTAAATGTGCGCCCGGCATGGGCGTAATCTAACAGGTGAAAGTCCTGAGTGCGGGTTGATAGTGCCAAGCACATAGCTGAACACCAAGGGTGTCCTCGGCGACGAGGAATCTGAAGGAAGGTGTAGGCAAA
>Ga0209123_1001166_pt1 | contig 27343 bp, 28 predicted proteins | sample BarGraIncu00431A_FD_184500 | JGI IMG/M metagenome (GOLD analysis project Ga0209123, IMG submission 184500) | Arctic peat soil microbial communities from Barrow, Alaska, USA - Barrow Graham LP Incubations 004-31A (SPAdes) (version 2) | ecosystem: Environmental > Terrestrial > Soil > Wetlands >...
ACAAAACCACAGACACATCAGTTGTAATAATCTCCTGTTATTCTCATTATTAATAGATTATCTGCTTTCCCTTTCGTGTAAATTAGCTTCGCTGGTCTCCGTTTCGTGTAATCAGTTTAAATCCGTGTAATCTCATTTTTTAATCCGTGAAATCCCTTTTAATATTCATCCTTACCATCCTCACCATCCCATTGATGGCACAACAAAAAGATGGCTTTGCCCCCGACTTCCGGCTGAGCCAAACCTCTGCGGTAAGTTCCGGTAAAGACCTCCCCTTCTGGATGACCTCGAACCAGAATGGCGTGTATGCCTTGCACAACGCCAGTTATTTTTTGCTGCAGGCTGGTTTAAACAGAAGCCTCGACCGCGACACACTGAAGAAGTGGGGTTATACCTATGGCGCCAATATGGTTTATGGAATTGCAGGCACCTCTGATTTTCAGCCCAATGAATACTGGCTGGGGTTCCGGTTCCACAAGCTGATCCTAAAAGTAGGGGCACAAAGCGATCCAATACTTTACGGTGGCCTCTCCTCCACAAACGGCAATATGTACCGCTCGCGCAATGCACGGCCTGTACCTGGTCTTTCCTTATCTACAAACGGCTATATCCCGTTTCTGTTTGCAAAAAAATGGTTCTCGTGGCGGTTTTTATACGAAGAGGGAATCCTGAAAGACAAACAATTTGTTTCCAATGCCCATTTACACCATAAAAACCTCCATCTCCGTGCGTCTCTCTCTCCCTCTCTCTCACTCTCCGTCGGTCTCGAGCACTATGTCTTTTGGGGTGGTTACTCTGCCAAATACGGACAACTCCCCGAATGGAGCCAGTATTTGAGGTATGTAGCCGGATTATCTGGTGGTGAAGGCGCAGCATTGAACGATCAGATGAATGCTTCCGGGAACCAATTGGGAAGTTACAACCTTGAAATTAAAAAAGACTGGGCAACTGCAAGTGCCACCATTTACTGGAACCATCCCTACGAGGACCGCTCAGGTAGGGAGTTCGATAATATGCCCGATGGACTCTGGGGAATTCATGTGGCTACAAAAAACCGGGCGGCTTTGATTACAGATGTAGTTTATGAATTTATGAATACACAAAATCAAAGTGGCTCAAACTATCCGCATCTATCTCCAACCCCCGAAAATCCAAGCAGGATGACAGGCAGAGGACAAGATGGCTATTTTAATCATTTGATTTACGCATCAGGTTACACACATTATCAGCGCATGATGGGTATACCGCTCTTTATCCCCATAATAGGACCGGATGGTATCTCAAAACAATTTGCCGATACTAGGTTTATGATGCACCATTTAGGGATCAGTGGCACATTGGGAAATGGCTTTTACTGGAAATCTTTAACAACATGGTCACGTAATTTTGGAAGCTATAATAAAGGCTATTTAGATCCGCTTGATGAATTCTCTATTCTCGCCGAAGGGAGTTACAACGGACCAAAACTACCGTTTATCGTAAAAGCCGGAATAGCAGGTGACTATGGTACCCGCTTCGAACATCGTCTGGGTGGATACCTTGGGATTGAATTTAATTTTTAATGGATAGAATACTTCCTAAATGACATCGGAGAATAACAAACGTCTAGCCAAAAATACGATTCTCTTATATTTCCGCATGTTCCTTACTATGGGCGTGTCGTTGTATACTTCGAGGATTGTATTGAATACATTGGGAGTTGAGGACTTTGGTATTTATAATGTGGTTGGTGGAGTTGTAATGATGTTTTCGTTTTTAAATGGGGCGATGGCATCAGCAACACAACGTTTCTTGTCCTTCGAAATCGGCAGAAAAGACGATGTACAATTAACTAAAGTTTTCAGCCTCTCTGTCACGCTTCATATCTTAATTGCTATTGTCATTGTAATAATGGCAGAGACGATAGGGCTTTGGTTCTTAAATATAAAAATGAATATTCCAGTTGAAAGGATGGAGGCTGCAAAGTGGGTATTTCAGTTTACTGTATTAACGTTTGCAATTAGCGTAATACAAGTTCCCTTTAATGCTGCAATCATTGCTAATGAAAAAATGAATGTTTATGCATTTGTAAGTATCGCAGAAGTATTACTAAAGCTGCTGATTGTTTTCATGTTAGTATGGATAGGATTTGATAAACTTAAGCTGTATGCAATATTAATTTTTTGCGTATCATTACTTATTGCTGCCATTTATCGGACTTATTGCAAAAGTAGATTTAAAGAATGTCGATACTTTTTCTACTGGGACAAAACACTATTTTCCGTGTTATTAAATTTTTCTGGATGGAGTTTATTCGGAAATTTTGCCTGGATGACAATGGGGCAAGGATTAAATATATTGCTTAATATATTTTTCGGTCCGATTGTAAATACAGCCTGGGGGATTGCATTTCAAATAAATAGCGCAGTAAACGCATTTGTTGTTAATATTCGTATGGCAATAAACCCACAAATCATAAAATCATATGCAGCTGGTAATAAAGAATATATGAACAAGTTGGTTTTTGAAAGTGCAAAATATTCATTTTATCTACTGCTCTTTCTTTCGTTACCAGTTCTTTTGGAAACAAATATAATATTACACATCTGGTTAAAAATAGTTCCTGACTATGCAATAGTATTTTGCCAAATGGTATTGATAAATACATTGATACAATGTTTTGATGCCTCATTTGGAATTGTATTTCAAGCAATTGGAAAAATTAAAGAGAACCAAATATTGGCAGGATTAACTTATTTATTTGTTTTGCCTATCGCATATGTATTACTTAAAAACGGCTATGCACCTGAAATCGTTTTCTATGTCCAGATTGCTGCTACAATTGTCGTTGCCTTTTTCGTAAAAATTTATTTGTTAGTAAAGATAGCCGGTATATCAGCATCTTATTATTATAAATCACTTATAGTTCCTGTTTTAAAAGTCACAAGTGTCTCTATAATTTTGCCCATCTTATTAAAAACTAACATGGAAGAAGGATTATTCCGTTTTTTTAGTATTGGTTTCATTTCCTCAGTTTCAGTTCTGCTTTCAGTTTATTTTATAGGAACGGACTCTAAAACCAGGTTAAAAATAAACGCGATTATTAACAATCGAATACATTTACTCTTAATCAAAAACAGAGAATAAAGTGCCAAAAAACCATTTGTTTCAGATATTTCGTGGTTTTTGAATCATAGCTGTCGAGGTTACATGAAAAAGGCAAAATCAGAATAATCTTGTAAATATTATTATTCCGTACAATTAGATTTTATGGATAAAATACTATTAAATAATGGGATAGAAATCCCTTCTTTAGGCTTGGGCACATTCCCAATGAATCGTTTTGGGCTAATGAAGGCCGTTTTCTATTCGATTCGTTATGGATATACAAGTTTTGATACTGGTTCAGCATATTCTAACGAAAAATGGTTAGGTATGGCATTAAAATTTATTAGTTTAATTGGAGTCAAAAAGAAAATTTTCATAACAACTAAATTAAGCAATACTGATCAAAGAACAGGAAATGTCCGTAATGCATTTGAGGAATCCAAAAGAAAATTAAAAGTTAATTTTATTGATCTTTATCTGATGCATTGGCCTAATCCTGAAACCTATCTGGATTGTTGGAAACAAATGGAAGAACTTTACAATGAGGGCTCAGTAAGAGCTATCGGCGTGTGTAATTTTCACCAACATCATCTGGAAGAGTTATTAAAAATAGCAACAGTTATTCCTGTACTAAACCAAATAGAACTCCATCCTTTATTATCGCAGGTTGAGTTACAAATTTATTGCGAAAAAAAAGGAATTAAAATTGAAGCATATTCCCCACTAGCAAGAATGAACCCTAGACTCATTGATAATGAAATATTAATTGAAATTGCAAATAAATATAATAAGGTTGTTCCGCAAATTATTTTAAGGTGGAATTTACAAAAAGGTAGAATTGTTATACCTAAATCATCTTCTCCTAAAAGGTTAAGGCAAAATATCAACATATTTGATTTTGCTTTAACAAATAATGAAATTGACGATATTGATAATTTAAATGAAAATTTCAGAGTTCGACATAATCCTGATACTGCTGATTTTAGCTGCTTATAATAATAAATGTTGATATGAAAAGTTCAAAAAGATATTTTTGACAATGAAGTCTACTTATTATACGCCTCAATGGGCCAATATGAACAAAAAAAATGCTGATATACTGTTTAGGAAAGTACTTATTGAGGAGTTAAAATAAAATGACCGCTTCCGATAACAAACGCATCGCAAAAAATACGGGAATTCTTTATTTCCGCATGTTACTCATGCTGGGTGTAAATCTTTACACTTCACGTGTGATAATGAATGTTTTGGGGGTTGAAGATTTTGGCATTTACAATGTAGTGGGAGGTGTTGTCACGATGTTCACCTTTCTAAGTGGAGCAATGGGTGGATCAACTTCCCGATTTCTGACTTTTGAATTGGGGAAAAAAAATTTTCCACAGTCAAAAAAAATCTTTAGTGCCGCACTAGGTATTCACTTCGTTCTTGCTTTGGTCATATTAATTGTTGCTGAAACAATCGGCCTTTGGTTGCTAACGCATAAATTAGTTATACCTGTTGAGCGAATTGAAGCCGCACATTGGGCATATCAATTTTCCGTTTTAAGCTGTATGATTTCAATCATACAGATACCCTATAACGCTTCCATTGTTGCGAACGAGCGAATGAATATTTATGCCTATGTGTCATTGGCAGATGTAGTATTGCGTTTGGTAATTGTATATCTATTGACGTTGGCTGATTTTGATAAATTACAAGTATATGCAATATTGGTTTTTTCTGTTTCTATGATTACTGCTTCCATTTATCGAATTTATTGCAAACGCGAATTTGCAGAATGTTCATTTTCTTTCAATTGGGACAAAAACCTTTACAAAACCCTGTTGTCCTATTCCGGATGGGATTTAATTGGCAATTTAGCAGTGATTGGAATGGGCCAAGGCCTTAATCTGTTGTTAAATGTGTTTTTTGGTCCTGCAGTTAACGCTGCACGTGCTATTGCATACCAGGTACAAGGAGCAATTTTAGGATTCGTAAGTAATTTTTTGACAGCAGTTAAACCACAAATAATCAAGTTGTATGCCGAAGGAAGTATTGAAAGCATGATGAAGCTTGTTTTCTCAACTTCAAAATATTCATTTTACCTGCTTTATTTTCTCTCGTTACCAGCATTATTGGAAACCCATTTCCTCTTGGAATTTTGGTTGAAAATAGTACCTGATCATACCGTACAATTTTGTCAGTTAATTTTAATATATAGCCTGATAGGAGCAATGCGTGACCCTATTATTACCTCATTTCATGCTACTGGGAATATTAAAATGGTAAATGTAATATCCGGTGGGATATTGCTATCAATTTTACCAATATCTTATCTTCTGCTTAAATTGGGTTTTCAGCCTGAATCTGTTTTTATCGTAACGATTATTGTTTTCGTGGCAACACAAATAAGTGAACTGATTCTTTTAAAACGGCTGATAAAGTTTTCCATTAGGGCCTATGTAAAACAGGTTATTTTACCTTGTCTGTTTATTGTATTTATTACTTCAATCCCTACCTATCTGCTGACAACTGTTTTATTCCCAGGATTTATGCGATTTATACTAGTTGGCGCTACTAGTGTAATAATAATTTCCTCATCAGTCTTCTTATGGGGGATTGATAGTAATACCAAGAAATTAGTTAAAAACAAAGTCTTAGTGCTTATCCATAAAAAGCATGAATAGTATCAGGGTACTTAGTAATGGAGTTGAAATTCCTTGCATCGGGATGGGAACATGGCCGCTGAATCACAAAAATTTGATCGCGGCAGTTCTTTCTGGTATGAATTGTGGGTACCGCGCTATTGATGGTGCTCGTGATTATAATAACGAACGATGTCTTGGAATATCATTACAAACTGTTTATCAGAAGACTGAGCTTAAAAGATCTGATCTTTTCATAACATCCAAGATTGGGAATGGTCAGCAAATAAAAGGGAATATCACCAGGCAGATCGATGAAACACTTCAAAATATTAAAACTGATTACCTGGATTTATGGCTGATGCACTGGCCATATCCCGGTTATTATATCGAAACATGGAAACAAATGGAACAGGTTTATCTTTCTGGTAAAGTCCGCGCCATTGGAGTTTGTAATTTCCGTGAGCGGCATTTAAAAACATTGACTGAAGCACATGTTTCCACATTGCCAATGATTAATCAAATAGAGATACACCCACTTAGAACCGCGAAAGAAGAAATTGCCTATTTTACGAGTCAATCGGTTTTAGTTGAAGCTTACACGCCATTGGGTTTGATGGATAAGCGACTAATTGAAAGTGAAACTTTGAAATTATTATCAAAAAGTTATAATAAGACGATACCACAAATTATACTTCGTTGGCATATTCAGCAAGGGATTATTCCGCTGCCAAAATCTGGTTCCTCAATACGTTTAAAAGAGAACATTGATATCTTCGACTTCACGCTTTCGGATGACGAAATCTTAAAAATTGATGGTCTAAATGAAAATTACAAATTATATCCCGAGTCAATATATTGCCCGGGTTATTAATCATTATTTCTACATGAATTTTAGAAAAAAAATATTGGCCATATTTTTCGTCTCCATCATTTTAGCAGTCAATTATCTACTTACTGATTCCCTTCTTATATGTTGTTGTTTATTGGCAACAATGGCACTTTCACTTTTGATATTTATATTAGTAAATAAGCAACTTAAGCAGACAAATTGGTATATAAATCATTTTATTGATAGTCAAAAATTTCTAAGGAATATTCCTCATAATCTGGAGATTTGTAATTTGGGAAGCAATCCCGGTAAATTTGCATTCGATTACGATGATATGTCTTCGAAGGGTGAAAACTGGGCCATTGGCCCTCAATCGTTATCATATGACTTTCGGGTATTAAAAAACTATTTTAGCTATTTGAAAGATGGTGGTATCGTATTAATTACAATAGCACCATTGAGTAGTTGCTTGAGGGATTATCCGGATGACCGGTCAAATGCAAAATACTATCCGTTTCTGGATACCTCATTAATTGTAAATTATTCATCAGGCATAAACTTCAGTTATATACGATATCCTGTCCTCTCTGCCCCTAAAGCGATTAGATACCTGATTCGCGATGTTCCACCTGACAACCGATTTTTAATTAATACGAACCCAATGTCTTCAGAAGAAATTGAACAGGACGCCGTCAATTGGTTAAAAGGTTGGAAAAACCAGTTTTCCATTATAAATTTGAATTCGGGCATAGTTTCGGAAGAGAACCAAAGTGCAATAGTATATAATACAAAATTGTTGTCTGAAATGATTGACTTTTGCCTGGTACGAAATTTAAAACCAGTTCTTGTCCTTCCACCAGTAACAAAGGAACTTCGTTCTAAATTTCCTGAAATATTCCTCGAATTGTATGTTTATTCATTTATTAGGAATTCAAATACTCAACACATCAAAGTGCTTGATTATTTTAATGATGAACGATTCATAGACAATGGACTGTATTTTAATTCATTCTTTCTGAATTCCAAAGGTAGAAGGTTATTTACAAATTCCGTTTTACTAGATATTAAACAAATCTGATAAGGAAAACAATGATCAACATTACGAATAAAGAAGATTGCTGCGGCTGTAATGCTTGTGTAGTCTCGTGTCCGAAAGCGTGTATAAACATGAATACGGATGAAGAAGGCTTTTGGTATCCAATTGTAAACACTTCTTTTTGTATTGATTGTAACCTTTGTGAAATAGTATGCCCGATACTAACAAAAAATGAAACAGTCAAACGATACATCACACCAAGAGTTTTCGCGGCTTATAACAATGATCATGCTATTCGTTTGGACAGCACTTCGGGTGGCATCTATTCCGCATTAGCCGAATCGATGTTTGATAAAGGTGGTTATGTTGGTGGTGCGATTTATAATGATGATCATTCTGTTTCACATATCGTAACTTCCGACAGAAAGCAGTTGGAGAAAATTCGAAGTTCAAAATACCTTCAGAGTTTCACAAATCAATTATTCCCTGATATAAAACGATTATTGATTTCGGGAGAAAAGGTTTTGGTTTGTGCTACACCTTGCCAAATAGCAGGTTTATATTCCTTTTTGAACACAGAGTATGAAAATCTGATCACCTGCGATTTTATTTGCCGAGGTGTAAATTCTCCAAAAGTATTTAAAAAATACATGGAGATGTTGGAATATCAATACAATTCAAAAGCGGTCAAAATAAAATTCAAAAATAAGACCTTTGGCTGGCATCGTTTCGCTACAAAAGTCGATTTCGCAAATGGGAAAAGCTATATCAAAGATCGCTTTCATGATCTCTTTATGATTGGATACCTTCAATCAGGTAATTTTGCACGACCATCCTGTTATGCGTGTAATTTTAAAGAACTTCCCCGAAAAGCCGACATTACATTGGCAGATTTTTGGGGAATTGAGCACGTTGATGCATCAATGGACCAGGATTACGGAACATCGTTGGTAATGGTCAATTCTGATAAAGGATTGGCATATTTGGAAAGTTTGGATGATGCCATAGTCAAAAAAGAGTTTAAGATGGAAGATGCCGAGCAATATAACCAGGCGCTGGAAAATTCCCTTAAGGCAGCCAATAATGACCGAGAAGCTTTTTTTGAAGCATTGGATAAGATGCCATTTGATCTGGTGGCAAAAAAATTCTTTCCAATAAAAGATCGATGGAAATCATTTAAAAATAAACTTAGGCCAATAAAAGGAATTGTTAACTATGGTATGTCTATAGGTTTTTCGTTGCACACATGGTGGCAATTTTTTTATTACAATTTTATTTTCAGAAACATACAAATTTACGGAATGATCAAATTCCGTCCATTAAAATACTGTCGGCTATCAATAGATAAAACAGCAAAACTTCTTTTTAAAGCCAATTTCACAATGGGCTTCAAGCAAGTGGAATCTTCGCATCTTGAAACACGCTTGTTAATGGACCCAAATACAAAACTTACAATTAAAGGTAATTTCATGATGTACTGTAATTCATTTATCCGTATTGTAAAAGGTGGCGAATTGATTTTAAACGAAGGATTCATTAATGAAAATGTACAAATCACATGTGCATCGCTTATATCAATTGGTAAAGGATGCGCCATTGGCAGGGATGTTATTATCCGCGATTACGATGGTCACACCATATTAGAACCAGGCTTTGAGATTGCAAAACCAATAAACATCGGTAAACATGTTTGGATAGGAAATCGGGCAATGATTCTTAAAGGAGTAACAATCGGCGATGGAGCAATCATTGCAGCCGGGGCTGTCGTTACAAAGGATGTTCCAGCCGGGTGTGTTGCTGCCGGCGTACCAGCCAAAGTTATTAGAGAAAATATAAAATGGAAAAACTGAAATGAAAATAGGTATACTAACATTTAGTTACCCGGAGAACATGAATTTTGGGGCAATATTACAATCGTATGCTACCTATACTTTTTTGGAATCGCATGGTTATAGTCCAGTTTTAATTGACTATAATGAGGAAACACCATTGCGTTTAAAACTATATATTCATGCGATTCTAAGTAAGTTTTTTGGTATATGGGAGTTTAAACTGTTTTTTAAAAAATATTTTAAAAATAGAACTATAAAATGCAAAACTAAAGGTGATTTAGAAAAATTAAATGAAGAATTAGATGTTTTTGTTGTAGGCAGTGATCAAGTATGGAGGTACTTATGGCTTAAAACAAGGGTCCTTCATTATTTTTTAGATTTTGTTGACGATGGAGCAAAAAAAATTGCTTATGCCGCAAGCTTTGGAATTGACAAATGGAATGAAGCACCATCAAATATTACAGAAGAAATTCGCATTCTAATAAATAGATTTCATAGCATATCAGTTAGAGAATATTCTGGTGTAACTATATGTAAAGACATTTTTGATGTTGATGCATTGCAAGTGCTGGATCCAAGTTTATTATTGGATAGTCCGGATTACGACAAAATTATCGAGAAAGAATATATGTTGAATTCAAACGCTTTCATTGCAAAAATGATATTAGATGAAAACATTGAAAATGATATATATATAAAAAAAATGGCTTTGAAATTATCACTTTCGATTATAAATATAAAGGGTAAAAGAATATCACTGTTCGGCAAAGTATTTTACAAACTTAATAGTATAGGTAAATGGTTATCCTTTATTAAGAAAGCTGATTTGGTTATTACTGATTCATTTCATTGTGTCGTATTTTCAATTATATATAGAAAATCTTTTATTTGTCTGGGAAATAAAACAAGAGGATTAGCAAGAATTGAAAGCTTATTGAAGCTATTTAATTTAGAGAAAAGATTATGCCTGGTAAGCAATAACGATCTAAATGATGTTATGGAGTATGACATTATTAATTATGATAATGTATATTCAATATTAAATAGAGAGCGATTGAAATCCACAAGATTTTTACTAAACAGTTTGCAAGAATAATATGGATAAAATTCTAAGTATTATAATTCCTGCATATAACGTGGCACCTTACGTTGAAAAATGCATTCGTAGTTGTGCAGAACAGGATTTTGTTTTCAATGATTATGAAATTATTGTAGTTAATGACGGTTCTACAGATAATAGTCCTCACATTATTGACTCAATTGCTGGCGACTATAAAAACATAATAGTTATAAATAAAAAAAATGGAGGTGTAAGTTCGGCAAGGAATACAGGCATCGATATTGCTTGTGGTAAGTATGTATTATTTTTAGACTCAGATGACTATTTGGAAAAACACTGCCTTAGTGAACTATTAGGTTTCGCAATCGCTGAGAACTTAGATATTGTTGAATTTGGATTCAACAATAGAAACGATAATTATGAATTATTGCAGCAAAATAATCTATTTGTACATAAATATTCACAAGGGGATATTTCTACTGGGATTAAATATCTTGAAGAAAATTATTTTACAGGTTACAGCTGTTTTTATTTATTTAAATTGACGTGTATCAAACTTAACAATATTAAGTTTAATACTAAGATTGTACTTCATGAAGATGAATTATTCTCATTAAGTGTATTGTTAAAATCAAAACGAGTTGGATATTACAATAAAATTATATACAACTATTTAAGACGGAATAGTGCTACCACATCTAATTTTAAAGAGCAACATTTTACAAGTATGAAGGAAGTAATAATAGAAGAGATATCCATTCTTTCTTTTTTTAGGTCCAACTTGTTTGCCAATGAAATTATTAATCGATCTATTATTAGATATTTAAAAACCAGTATTTATTATAATAGAAATATTCATGAAATATTGACTTTTCTCAAGGAAAATGGATTTGAAAAATTGTATAAATCCAAAGCTAATAGAATAGATTCAATGATGTACAATATTAGTTTGCCTTTTTATTTGTATTTATATTCTTTGTATGCAAAATTTCTCAAATTGCTTAAAAGATAAATAGAATGAATTCATGTTTAATGTGTTAATTTTTAATGCATATGTTTTTACTTATTATCGTATGCCTTTCTATATTAAGTTGTGCGTTAAGTTGTTTTAGCGCCGGGGTAAATCATGTCTTTACTTTATTATACTTATTACCACTATCTTTTGGAATACTAAGTATTTTGTCCTGGAGTAATATTAGGAAGTTGAGCAAATATCATTCGTTTATAATTATTTATTTAATAATGATAATTCGTTATGTTATTGCTCCAATTGGTTACAGTATTTGGGGTAAAATAGAATCTCGCGAACTATTAAATACTGATCTAGCAATTCTAATTATGGTTTATGAGCAAGTAATGGTGTTCTTTGTATTCATTGTAATTGTTAATATTAAATTATTGAATATACCTGTGCATTCTTTTTTGCAACCTGTTAGTTTCAACAATTTCAGTCGGTTTTATTTTGTTTTTTGTGCCGTATGTTTAATGTTTATGCCCGGTCTTATAGCCAAATACAATTTTGTTTGGAACCTTGGAGATGATTTGAATAATAAGGTAGTTGAAACTGATGATAAAGCAATTTCTGGAGTATTTGCCATTTTAATTTTAATTGGTCGCCAATTGCTTATTTTTACTATTTTAAGTTTTTTATATATAAATGCTTTGAAGGTACGTAATAAGCGAAGTTTTGTATGGTTGTCTTTAGGATTAATTTTATTAAGCTCATCAATTGTGGCAGAAACTGGACGTTTCAGTATTTTATTAGTCAATCTACCTCTGATTATTGTGCTGGGGATTATGTATCCAAATCATAAGCTTAAATTATGGACAATTTCTGGAGTATTTTTAGTGTTGAGTATTTTTATTGTAACAATATATAAATTTTACAATATTTCATATAATAATACTAATGCACTCAGTTTTATTAGTTTTGATCCAAATTTATTGAACGCCTATTTTTCAGGACCATTTAATGTAAGTATTGCATTGGATGCTTTTGATAACAGCATGTATTCTTTAAATCCGGGTGCGTTCTTCAATGATAATTTTTCATCGGTTGCTTTTATATCGCATTTCACAAATTCCTCATTAACCTCTTCTGAATTGTTTAATCATCGTTTTTATGGAAATTACGATGCTAAGGATCAAATTATCCCCATGATTGGAATCGGCAGATATCATTTTGGACTATTTTTTTCCCCATTGTATTCGATAGTTTTTAGTTTTATGGCTTTCTACTTTGAATACATGGGTCGTAAGTCACAAAATATTGGTTTTACAACAGTATATTATTCAATTGGAATATTTTTTGCTTCATTCATGATGGTGAATTCAAGTATTTTGTTTTCTAGTTTTATTAACGGTTTTTGTTTTACAATGGTCATTCTTCATTTAAATGAGATATTTTCTAATCGAAAAAGGATTTATCGAAAACCCAATCTCTGGGCGAAGTTGAAAATATCTTAAGGAAGGCGCAAGTTTATATTCATTTCCGCTAATAACATACATTAATATTGTTAGGTATGTAGTCGCAAAACAGAAAATCCTCTATTTAAACGTTTGATCTTTAAAACTAAAACTATCATTTTTATGAAAATATTATTTTTTGCAATTAATGAATTTGATCCTATGCATGGAGGTGTCGAAAGGGTCTCCTGTGACTTAGGCAATTACTTTGTGAAAGAAAGTCAACAAGTACTTTATTTATCGGTATTTGGTAAAATTAATTCAGTAGCCATTTACGCTTTGCCTTTTAGTAAAAAAATTCTTTCATTTCAAAATAAAAATTTCATCCGTGATTTTCTGGAATATCAAAAAATTGATTTAGTTATTAATCAATCTAGTTTTTCACTGTCTGCCTCCCAATTATTGCTATCTGCATCAAAATCACTGAATATACCTGTTATATCTGTTTTTCATAGTGCCCCAAATTGTCACAATCTGCATTTTGATAATCACATTAAAATTTCCAAATCTTATAAAAAACCATTATTCAAAATTTTTATTCCTATTTTAAAAAGTTACTACAATTATATTGATCATATGACATTTAAATATGTCTATGATAATAGCCGATGTTGTTCATTGCTGTCAAAAAGCTATTTTGATTCTTTTAAAAAAATTATTGGAGAGAAAACCCTGCCTAAGTTGATAGCAATGCATAATCCTACTGGTTTCAAAGCGACTGATAATTGTGAGAAAAAAAATAGAGTTCTTTGTATTGGTCGTTTACACAATTCTAAGCGTGTTGATAAGGTTATTAGTAGCTGGATTAATATATTGGATAGAATTGAGGGAGATTGGGAGCTTATTATAGCAGGTGATGGTCCTGAATATGAAAGAATGGTCCATGATAATAAAATTTCCAGCATAAAGTTTGTTGGAAAGGTAAATCCTCTTGAATATTATAAATCATCCAAGATCTTTTGTATGGCGTCAAGTTACGAGGGTCTACCAATGACTTTAATTGAATCTATTCAATTTGGCGTTGTCCCAATTGTATTAAATACATTTGAGGCAGTTCATGATGTTATTGATGGTAGTAATGGATTTATTGTAGAGAATATGAGTGAATTTGAAGATTCACTTTTAATGCTAATAAATAATCCCCAATTAAGATTTCAGATGTCACTGAATGCTAAGGAATCAAGTTCAAAGTTTTCCATAGCAACTATTGGACAGCAGTGGTTACAGTTATTTTCAAATATATTAGCGAAGTAGTTAACTATTCAGATCTATTTGACAAGGTTCATGTTTACATAATCATTTTCATTGCATTTTCAAAATACCGCTTAAGCAGTACTCATTACGATGTTAATCAGCGGCGTTATTTTGATAAATATTTGATTACCTATTTTTATAAATATAATTTTAGCTCATCCTGCACTTATGCATCCAAGAATATCAGTTATTATGGGCATATACAATTGTGCTCCAACGCTTCCAGAAGCCTTAGATTCATTGTTTGCCCAAACGTTTACAGAATTTAAAGTAATTCTGTGCGACGATGGATCGACGGATAACACTTTTGCTATTGCCGAAAAATATGCCGAAAAATATGAAAATATTGTGCTTCTTAAAAATGAAAAGAATATTAAACTGGCTGCAACTTTAAATTGTTGTCTTGAATATGTTGATACTGAATACGTGGCACGAATGGATGGAGACGATATATCAATGTCTACTCGTTTTGAAAAGGAAATTAATTTTTTAGATCAACATATGGAGTATGCTTTTGTAAGTACTGCAATGATACATTTTGACGAGACTGGCGATTGGGGACAAGGTCATCCAAAGGAAATTCCAACAAATGAAGATTTCCGTTATGGTCCACCATTTAGCCATGCACCTTGTATGGTAAGAAGTGAAGTCTATCGAGCTGTAGGTGGATATACAGCAGGCAATAATGTTGAGCGAATTGAAGATTATTATTTGTGGTATAAAATATATAAATGTGGCTATTGTGGTTACAATATACTTGAACCTCTTTATAAAATGAGAGATAACAGAGATGCTTTAGCAAGAAGAAGATTTTCAGATAGAATTAGAGCTTTTAAAATTAATATTGAAGTACTTAAAGGGTTAAATACCTCCCTTCCATATTTTTATTCTTTGTTAAATTTATTAAAAGTATTTGTTCCTAATTTTATATTTGAACCAAGGAGAAGAAAATTATTGAAATTAGTGATTTAAACTATAAGCTTGTATTATGAGTACTATCGCATTAATTATTTTATTCAACCACCGATATGATAAAAATTTTGAAACAATTGAGGATATTTATAGAGGAAGATTTTCTAACATTTATCATTTAGTCCCTTTTTATGATGGTGGTAAGGAAAATGTTATTCCGGTATTTGGGCGTTCAATTTTTTTTGAGAGTTATATCGCACAAGGGTTCAATGTCTTTTTCGAGCAGCGGTTTAAACACTATTTTATCGTAGCGGACGATATGATTATTAATCCTGCAATCAACGAAACTAATTATCAGGATTTTTTGGGATTGGGCGATCATCAGTCCTTTTTGCCTTCGTTGCTGCCATTACATTCAATCAATCAATTCTGGATTGGAAACTTATCTGCATACTTTTATATTAAAAAACAAAAATACATCGAATCCGGGAGGGAATTGCCAACAGAAGATGAGGCAATTAAAAGATTTTACCGACAAGGCATTGAAATAAAACCTTTCTCCCGAAAAGAACTTTTTGGCAGATTCACCCTTAAAATTGATAGCCTGGGTAATAAATCCAGGTTGATTTTAAGAATTTTAACAAGATTACGTCATCCGTTTACCAATAAATTATATTTACCCTATCCTATGGTTGGTTCATATTCGGATATTGCAATTATCTCATCGGATACGATTAAAGAATTTTGTCACTATTGCGGAGTGTTTGGTGCAACAGGATTATTCGCGGAGGTCGCCATTCCAACAGCTTTAGTTTTGGCATCGAAAGAGAAAATACTTACAGAAAGCCAGATGTCACACAAGGGAAGATCTTTTTGGCAAGGCAAAGGCGCCATCTTTTGGAAATCAGAACTGAACGATGTAAAATGGTTGGATAATAATTTCAAGAACCTGGATGATATCTTAACAAACTTTCCAGAAGAGTGCATTTATTTGCATCCTGTAAAACTTTCGAAATGGTCCTCAAAAAATTCTTAAATATGAAAATTGGAGTTTTAGGTGCTGGAATTACCGGTCTAAGTATTGCTCGTCTTTTAAATCAACATTTTAATGTAGAAGTACTTGAAAAAAATAGTACTTGTGGTGGCATCGCCAGAACTAAAGATGTTAATGGAATTGCATATCATTTGGTAGGCGGCCATTGTTTTAATTCAAAACACAAAGAGGTTCTGGATTTTGTTTTTAATGAGGTGTTGCCTGTTGATCAATGGCAGAAGATTAGAAGAAAATCATTAATTCAATTTAAAGGTTACGAAATTCCTTATCCGATAGAATTTTCGGTCAGGGATATTTATAAGTTTGACCCTGATCTTGCGTTGAAAATTGTTGTGGATTTTTTAGGAAGTGATGAGAATGGAGAATGTAATAATCTTGAAGATTGGTTTAGAATAAAATTTGGGAATACTCTGGCGGAAGAATATTTTATACCTTACAACAAAAAAATCTGGAAAAACGATCCATTTAATATGGATCCGGAATGGGTTAAAGACAAACTTCCAATTCCTAATAAACAATCATTTTTCGAGGGACTGATCTCAAATGCCACTGATTCAATGCCGCACGCAGAATTTTATTATCCTAAATCCAATAAACAGAATACTTTTATAGAGGCATTGGCAGTCGGAATCAATATAAATTACAATATAGACATTCAGAAAATAAAATATAACGGTGAATCAAAACAATGGGTGATCAATGATCTTTATTCATATGATCTGTTAATCAATACAACGCCTCTTGATTTATTACCCGAAAAGATAGAAAGAGTACCTAAAAATATTTTGGACTCGGCTCGCAAACTGAAGTATAACAAAATTTCTAATGCTTTATGGACGAGTAAACCGACAGATAAAACATGGACCTATTTACCTGATCCAAAGCGCTTATTTCATCGATACATTCATATAGGTAGTTATTTTTCACCCGTTCAGGGCTATTCGATATCGGAGGCGATTGGAGATCATTCTTTTGATGAGATGAAAGAAGATGCGAAAAACGATCCGTTTTTATTGGAAGCGTTAGATTATAATCAGTCGGAGCATGCTTATGTTATTTTTGACGAAAATTATGCTTCATCCACAAAAATTATCAAAGAATATTTAAAAGAGATTGGAGTCTATTCTATAGGTCGATTTGGTGAATGGCAGTATTATAATATGGACATTTGCATTAAATCAAGCATGAATCTTGCAAAAGAACTAAAAGAGAAATTTCTTTAGTTTATGAAGCCCAAACTCATCCGCATCACCACTGTATCGCTTAGCCTTGAAGCACTTTTAAAAGGTCAACTTTCGTATCTGAACAATTATTTTGAAATAGTAGGGATTGCTTCGGGAAAATCAGAACTTCGAATAGTTGAAGAACGGGAGGGCATACGCACGATTGAGGTCAAAATGAACCGCGATGTTAATCTTTGGGCAGATCTAAAATCCCTTTTTGTGCTGATTAAAGTCATCGCTAATGAAAAGCCGTATATCGTCCATTCCAATACGCCTAAAGGAAGTTTGCTGGCCATGATGGCAGCATGGATTTGTCGCGTACCACACCGTATTTACACGGTGACAGGTCTCCGTTTTGAAACTACCACAGGTCGTTTCCGCATGGTACTGATCACGATGGAAAAGATCACCTGTTGGTGTGCCACAAAGGTCATACCCGAAGGTGAAGGGGTGAAAAAGACCTTGTTGCGCGAAAAAATCACAAATAAACCCTTGCAAAAGATTTTGAATGGCAATATTAACGGTATAAACCTGGATTATTTTCAGCGTACAGAAGCGGTTACTGGTGAGGCAGCTGCATTACGGAGCGAGCTCTTTACATTTTGCTTTATCGGTCGCATGGTCAAAGATAAGGGTACCAACGAACTTGTCCGCGCCTTTGCAAGGCTTTATAATGAACAAAAGCAGGTCCGGTTGCTTCTGGTGGGTCCTTTGGAACAGCAATTAGACCCTTTGGAGGCAGATGTGATTAAGTTAATCAATACACATCCTGCAATTACCATATTTGCTGGCTTTAGAAAAGATATTCGTCCATACCTGGCAGCATCGGATGCCCTATCCTTCCCCTCCTACCGCGAAGGATTCCCGAATGTGGTGATGCAGGCCGGCGCGATGGGCCTACCATCCATCGTTACCGATATCAACGGCTGTAACGAAATCATCATCGAAGGGTTAAATGGGATCATCATTCCGCCCAAAGATGAAGAGGCATTGTACAAAGCGATGAAGTATTTCATCGATAATAAAGACAAGGTCACCGAAATGGCCGCCAATGCCCGTCCACTGATCGCCTCACGCTATGAACAAAAAATGGTTTGGGAGGCGATATTAAAGGTGTATCAGTCTTTATAACTCTACCCCCCACCCTTCGGGCGGTTATAAACCCTCGAAGGGTAGTGATTCGAAGCGATAGATTCTTGAATCTGTTAGTTTTCGAAGCGGTAGTCGTTCTAAATCCCCTTCGAGGGCCTATTGACCCCTCGAAGGGATTTATATATTAAATAAATTATAAATCAATTCAGGCGGCAATTCAGATTTCTGATTTCTTATCCGTGTAGATCAGTCAAATCCGTTTCATCTGTGTTTTCATTTTATTATTTGCATTCAAATGCCCACGTCCATGGCTTCACCAAGCGGACAAAGGGATTAAAAACAAATCGGCTTTCGCCAAACAGTTAGCAATATCATCAGAGATTATGCATAAGCAATAAAATATTTGGCTTAAGCCAATCATGAATTTAATATCCTCCGCCGCCAATTGAAGCAATTGGCAATTAAAAGTAGAATACAATTCAAATTTTAAAGACAAAACTTTCAAATTGTCTTACCATTAAATTATCATATTAACATTCACTTTTTATTAATTCACACTTTGTAAAATGATAAGATCTGCTCAAAAAGCTGATGCCTTCGCTATTGCATCATTACACAAAAGGTCATTAAAGGATAGTTTTTTGGCAAAACTTGGTTCTGGCTTTTTGGAGTCATTATATGTTTTTTTGATTAAAAAGGAATTTGTAATCGTTTATGCAGAAGAAAACGTTATTAAGGGATTTGTTTCCTTTTCAATCAACTCATCAGGAATGATGAAAAGATTTTTAATAACATGTCCGGTTTGCATTTTAAAACTTATTGGAATTATACTTTCATCCCCCGAATTTCTGAAACAATTTATTGAAACATTAAGTGCTCCTTATAAATCGAAAACATTGCAATCCTCCGCTGGTAAGGTTAAACTTCCCAATGCAGAATTTCTCTCGTTTGCAGTTGACCCGAATTATCAGAAATCAGGAATTGGTATTCAATTATTGAAAGCAATGGAAAATCAATTTGTTCAGAATGGTATCAGAAAGTATAAACTCTTTGCCGGTGTGTCAATGGAGAGTGCAAATAAGTTTTATAATAAAAATGGTTTTGTCCTTGTTGCGCAAGTGACCATACATGGAAACGAATTATCGAATATTTTCACGAAAGAGCTTTGATATGAAATTTGATTATTCATTATTTAAACGAATCTTCGATCTGATTTCATCTATGATTGCTCTGTTAATTCTGCTACCATTATTAATACTTATATCATTGTCCATTAAAGCATCAAACTCTGGTTCAATATTTTTCGTTCAAAGCAGAGTAGGTCGACATGCAAAAATATTCAGAATGATCAAATTCAGAACCATGAAAATAAATCATGGTGGAAGTTCTGTTTCAATATTGTGTGAAAGTCGAATTACACCTTTGGGTGCTATACTTCGAAAATACAAATTGGATGAATTACCAGAATTGTGGAATATACTAATCGGCGATATGAGCATCGTTGGCCCTCGTCCGGATGTACCTGGTTACGCTGACCAACTTAAAGGTAAGGACCGGATTTTACTTTCTGTTCGTCCTGGGCTTACAGGTCCAGCCAGCATAAAATATTCAAACGAAGAAGAGTTATTAGCGCTGCAACCCGATCCCCAAAAATACAATGACGAAATTCTTTACCCCGATAAAGTTCGTATTAACCTCGAATATATCAGGAATATGTCGTTCTGGATCGATATTAAGATGATTTTATTTACGTTGCTTGGTAAGAAAGAATAAATAACGAAGCGTTATTGGTGCCGGTTCCGTGGTGGCCAAAGATATTCCGGATCATACTCTCGCGGTGGGTAACCGGTGCAAAATCATTAAAACAATTGGTTAATCGCCGTTGGGGTTTTCGTTGGGGTAATCGTTGGGGCAATCCTACGTAGATTGCCCATCAGTAAGGGTGATCTCGCGTGATCGCCCATTTTCCGTCAACAGCAGGTACAACCGGATAGGTTGATACAAAAAAAGAGCTTCACTTTTACGTGAAGCCCTGTTGTCATTACAAACGAAGCTGTCATTGCGAGCGAAGCGCGGCAATCGCCTTGTCATTTAGGTGCCGGTGGCTCAGGAGGAGTTGATTTTCCGCCCCCCTTATAGTCGACTACAATACGGGCATTCATGTAGGTCTTGAAAAAATCGGGATGGGTAAATTCAAGCGGCCCCATGAGCTTGTCAATCTCATCTCTAAGCAATGTATTCATCATTTTAAACACATCGGCAATATTTTCGGTCGAAACTTTCGAAATATTATTGGCTCCCCTTTTCTGCGGAATTGCCAATTTAAATATTCCGAGTAACCTTTTCAAATTTTCCAATTCAGCATCGCCCACTTCATATATTGTCAAATCGGCTTTGACGGGGATCGCCTCATTCAAAAATAAATCACCAATGTCAAACAATACGCTGTCAGCTTTTCTTTTCAGATCCGATTCAGAGTAATCGGCGGCCGTTTTTAGTTTTAAATTCCCAAACTCGGTAGCATGTGCCATTAATACTTTTGAGAAGCGCAGAATCTGGCGGATAAGGTCTTCACGTAATTTGTCCTTGCTGATTGTCAAACCTTCAGCCCTGTACTCCTGCACCTGGCGATTTTGGTCAATTACTATAAGTCCGCCTTTAAACTTTTCCACGGCAGCTTTCAGTTTCGGATATTTTTCAACCACTTCGGGATGATTGTCAAATACAAACACAACTGCCCCATACATACGGGATTGATTAATTTGAATTTTTTCCATGATTTTTAATTTTGAATATTAAATTAATTTAGTCGATTATTTTATTGATACTCCAAACCAATAAATAAGTTTCAGTTATCGGCGAAAAAAAACAATAATTATCGAATTTTTTTTTTGAGTTCAATAAATAAGGGGAATCCTCGCTCCCAAATCTCCCAATTTGCTCATTTCCATGTCTGAGGTATCGTTGCTGTTAAGATTGTAAATTTTCACGATGTTTTATCCGGGATAGACCTTGCCCGGCAGGAAACGGACCTTGCCTGATCCTTTGCAGACCTTTTTTGACCCCGGATTAAAATTGCTTTAGGTCGGATTGTCAATGCGAGACCTCGGATGTATTTTGCTTTACTACCGGAAAGCATTGTCCTACCTCAGATTGTTTTTGCGAGACATCAGGTGAAAATTGTTTTACATCAGATTGACATTGCGAGACCTCGGGGGAAAATTGCTTTACGTGGAGATGACATTGCGAAACCTCGGGTACATTTTGCTTTACTGCGGGAAAGCATTGCTTTACTTCAGATTGATTTTGCGAGACCTAGGGTAAAAATTGCTTTACGTCGGGACGACATTGCGAAACCTCGGGGGAAAATTGCTTTACGTCGGGATGGCATTGCGAGACCTGCCGTAAAAATTGCTTTACATCGGGTGGTCTTTGTTTGACCCCGGATCCGCTTTGTTTTATCATGGATAGAGGTTGCTTTTATGTGGATGGACCGTGCCATGCCTATTTCAGCGAAAACGAGAGTGTCCATCAAAGTCTATATCTTTTAGACAGGATCAATTGTCCCTGGCCTTAAGTGGATTGCCTCTGAATTGCCCCTGGCTTTAGCCGGAGGCAATTCAAAATGCAATTAAATCATTTCGAAAATAAGGTGAATAAGGTTGAATTGTTGGTGGTTACACAAATTGCTACTAAGGTTTATTTGGAAAAATAAGGTTGAATGCAGTATTTAAACCAATTTGGTGCATCTTATATTTATTTTTTACCTTTGTAAAAAGCAGTTCAATTATGACAACGATTGTAATTAAGCCAAAGAATAAGGCTGAAAAAATATTTCTGACTCGTTTGCTAAAGAAGATGAATATTGAAACACAATTCATTGAAGAACCTATACCCAATTATGAGACCCAAAAAGCAATTAAAGATGTAGAGAACTTTGAGGGTATCAAAGTGAAAGATTCACAAGAACTATTTTCCAAATTAGGTATATAATATGCTGATCGATATTAATGAATATATTTTAATAATCAGATCATTAACCGCATTTAAAAATGTTTCAACTTGTATTCACCAATAAATTTAACAAAGACGTTAAACTTCTTCAGAAACGTGGATATAACATGGAGTTGTTTAAAACTGCAATTCTACTACTTGAAGCAACAGGTAACCTTCCTTCAACATACAATCCTCATAAATTAGCCGGATATTATACTGATTATTGGGAAGCTCATTTAAAACCCGACTGGTTGATTATTTGGAAATTAGTTATTAAAGAGAATGCAATATGGTTAACCAGAACAGGTACACATTCTGATTTATTTTAATTCTGATAATCAGCAATGAAAAATTGTTTATGCTGGCGTGAATAGCAGTATCATTCCACCGATAGACAAACAGACACCATACCAGACAATGAAATATTTCATTTAAATTCGATACAAATCTTATTTTTAGTCAATTAACCTTAGTAGAGAACAGAATTCTCCTATGATTTAAACCTTATTAATTTGTCAATCGTAGCTGAGAATAAAAGCCTGTCGCAGCAAAGATGCAATAATTGGGCTAAAGTCAGGCTGAACTTCAATCCTCTCCGTCAGCTGAGGCTGACTGCAATCCGAAAAACAAAATCAAAATCGAATTGCAATTTTAACTTTCTTATACATGGGTCGCCGATATAATTTTGTTTTTATTACCTTTGAAAACAGTTTAAATGCAAAATTGATATGGCACAATATATATTTGAAGGAGGATTTAAGAATATGGTGGGAAGTGTCAAGGTTATGTTATTACTCTTTCACTTTGAAGATGAAAATAAGGTTCACTTTATTTATTCGCCCCATTTAGATTTAACAGGGTATGGAAACAATATGGAAGAAGCCAAAGATTCCTTTGGAATTGTTTTTGAAGATTTTATTGATTACACCCTTAAGAAAGAAACATTAAGTAAGGTTTTAACTGGCTTAGGATGGGAGTTGAAAGGATCTGCAAAAAAATCAAAGAAGGTTTTGGCTCCAAGCATTACATCTATTATAAAAGATAATGATTACGTCTCGGAGATATTTGATAAATATCCTGTGAACACCTATCATCAGGAAGTTGGATTGCCTTCGTTTATCTAAAAAACAGAGGGATGTCTACTCAAAAATTATCTAACATTCCATTAAATGAATTCCGAAAATTCCTTAAAAATCAGGGGCTAAATATTATAAAGGACACCAGAGGCAGGGGTGGACATGAGAAGTGGTCAAAATTAAGCATGGATAGGCCAATCACATTACAAACCCATATTGACCCGGTTCCGGAATTTATTGTGAAGCAGGTTTTGCGTTATCTAAACATGGATAAAAGCACTTTCTTCGACGAATTCAATAAAATTTAGAACCCATTCTCAAATTGAATTACTCGCACAATTTAGCTGAATTGTCAATTAAACCGGCACACTACCTTTTAAATGGCACAATTGACGTATATCGCGGAGTTGAATTCCCAATTATGGCGTAAATTACGGAATTGAAATTTCAATCTTCTCCTTCAACTCAAGCTGACGGTAATTTAAAAAACAAGTAAAACATCTCAGGAATAAGAAACGCCACCCCTTCGAGGGTCTTCGACCGCTCGAAGGGGTTGTTCTCCTTTATTTTAATCTTATTAATTATTCCATCGAAGGAGAGAATAAAAGCCTGTAGTAGCAAATGATGCAGAATTGCGGCTAAAGCCAAACAGGATTTCAATCTTCTCCTTCAGCTGAAGCTGACGGCAATTCAAAATACAATAGCATCAATTCAGAAATAAGGTGAATAAGGTTGAATGGTTAATTGTTACGCCTTTACTACTAAGGGTTTTTTTTTGAAAAATAAGGTCAACAGCAGCATCTTAAAAAACCTTATTTTAATTGGGCAACCTTAGTAGCGCTGGTAAAATCCCCCCCTTTTTAACCTTATTAATTATTCTATCGAAGAAGAGAATAAATGCCTGTAGTAACAAATGATGCAGAATTGCGGCTAAAGCCAAACAGGATTTCAATCTTCTCCTTCAGCTGAAGCTGACGGCAATTCAAAATACAATAGCATCAATTCAGGAATAAGGTGAATAAGGTTGAATGGTTAATTGTTACGCCTTTACTACTAAGGTTTTTTTTTTGAAAAATAAGGTCAACAGCAGCATCTTAAAAAACCTTATTTTAATTGGGCAACCTTAGTAGCGCTGGTAAAATCCCCCCCCCTTTTAACCTTATTAATTATTCTATCGAAGAAGAGAATAAATGGCTGTAGTAACAAATGATGCAGAATTGCGGCTAAAGCCAAACAGGATTTCAATCTTCTCCTTCAGCTGAAGCTGACGGCATTTCAACAGGCAATATAACAAAGGGAATTCTAAAACAAAGGAAAGTGTGCATTGTTATCTGATAAAACAGAATGATTTATTTTCTTTAAATTTGTAAAAAACAAAATAGTATGGAAAATCTGATAATTGAAAATAAAGGTGACCAAATGATTTTGAAGCTTAATAAAAAAGGATTCGATGAAAATTATTTGATTTCTTTAGTTAAAAGGCTTCAAATGGAGAGCTTAGCGCAGAAATCAGGTTTTAATTCTTCAATTATGAGTGTTGCCGAGCAGATTAATCAGGAATGGTGGAATGAGAATGGAGAGAAATTTCTCGCAGATATAAAGAAATGACATCTAATTCGGTGGTGATTGATACAAATTTGGTGTTTTCAGCATTAATACCCAAGGCATCACAAATCAGGGAAATATTGTTTGAAGACAATATGGATTTCTATTCTCCGAACATTCTGATCTCCGAAATTTATAAGCATAAGGACAAACTACTTAAATGCTCTAAACTCACAGAATCCGAATTCTATTTGTATTTTAACGCGATTATTGAACGAATAAATTTTATTCCAACGGATTTTATTAGTTTGGAGAGCAGGCAAAACGCTTACGATTTCTGTAAGGATATTGACATCAAAGATACTCCTTTCGTCGCCCTGGCACTTTATTTAGCGATACCATTGTGGACAGGTGATAAAAAATTGAAAGAAGGATTAAGGCAAAAAGGTTTTAATGATTTTTACAATGAAAGACCATGATAATAACAAAACATCAACTTGCAGAAAATATATTAAACTATTTGCAGCACAAAACCAGTCTTAGTGAACTGGTAGATTGGTCCGAAAATGCGCACATGGAAGGTGAAATAGAAGGAGAAGACCTGGAGGTAGTCCTTGACATTTTAGCAAGACTTGGATTGGCAGATGTAAAAGAATTCGGGCTAATCTGGGAAGATTGTGTTGATATCATGCTTAAACTCGGCTATGTTTTAAGGATAGATGCAGGTTTAGTTGCTTAATCTGTATATCTAATTCAAAACATCAATTGAATCATTTCAGGAATAAGGGACAACCAACCCTTCGAACGGTTGCAAACCCTCGAAGGGTCATATTCTTTCATTTCTTTTTCCATTACCTGGCTATCCGGAAAATAAGGTTGAATTATTGATTGTTACACCATTACTACTAAGGTTTCTTTTTGAAAAATAAGGTAAACAACATCTTAAAAAACCTTATTTTTATGTATTAAACCTTAGTAGCCCGGGCAAAATCCCCCCCTTTTTAACCTTATTAATTATTCCATCGAAGAAGAGAATAAATGGCAATTACAGTAATGGAGGCAGAGTTGTAGCTAAAGACCATCTGAATTTCAATATTCTCCGTCAGCTGAAGCTGACGGCAAATCAAAATCATCAAGCCAAAAGCCACAATCAAAATTCCACATTAAAAAAGAAATATTTTTAGTAGCAAGGTATTTCAACTGAATTGTAATTGCTAAAATAGTTTATAATTTTACAATGGTTCTCATCAACATAACAGATTATGGATATTCCGGCATTAAAATTAGATTTGGTTCAAAAAATTCTAAATACTGAAAACCCGGCACTTCTTTTTAAAATAGATACTATTTTTCAGAAAGAGGTGGAAAAGGATTGGTGGGATCAATTGCCTGGCGAAGTTCAGGACTCGATATTCGAAGGTATTCAGGATATTCAAAATGGAAATACATTTACACATGAACAGGTAATTCAGGAAGCCAAACAAAAATATGGATTCTGACATGGAAGTTATTTGGTCGGCAAAAGCAAAAATCACTTTTTATTCCGTTATTGAATATCTGAACGAAAATTGGACCAAAAAGGAAATGATTCAGTTTAGTCAAAGAACCCTTATCACTATAAATGCAATTAGAAAAAATCCAGGTATATTTCCAGCTTCTGCAAGGAACCAAAAAATATGAAAGGCCATCGTCGATAAAAACAACTCTTTCTACTACAAAATTGACGACAACAATCAAAAAATATACCTTTTAACGTTTTTTGATAGCAGACAAGATCCCAGAAAATTAATTATTAATGACCTTTTATGATTTTAAATAAGGTAGTTAAATAAGCTGAAATATCATTGGCATTAGCTACCTATTTGGAAATATCATTTGAAGATTTGTTCCAGTGATAATTAATTTGGATATAGTCGATCAGAAATCTGATGATCAGATCCTCCAATAAACGCAGGAAGCAAATCAAACACAACAATTCACCATGCGGAATTTTTAAATTGTCAAATTGCCAAATTGTCTAATTGTTCCATTGTCTAATTGTCTAATTACCAAATCACTTTATTTTATTTTTAATTAATCTTTCTAATTCAAGAAACTCAATAATTGATTATTTTTAAGTATTAATAATTAAAAACCAATCAATTGAATAATTTATTACTTTTATAGCATAATTTTTACCTTATCCAATCGGACCCATGAAAACTAAAACATCAATTTACGCGGTAATCTTCTCCGGATTATTGTTGGTACTCAT
>Ga0209123_1001167_pt1 | contig 27314 bp, 17 predicted proteins | sample BarGraIncu00431A_FD_184500 | JGI IMG/M metagenome (GOLD analysis project Ga0209123, IMG submission 184500) | Arctic peat soil microbial communities from Barrow, Alaska, USA - Barrow Graham LP Incubations 004-31A (SPAdes) (version 2) | ecosystem: Environmental > Terrestrial > Soil > Wetlands >...
GGTCATGGAGGAACAGATGCGTTATCAGGAGGATGAAGTCATCCTCGCCGCCGGTGATTGAAAAGAGAAAAACGAGCGGCGCTCAATTGGGCCGTGAACTCAGCGGGGACCTGGGGAATTCCGGGGAGGTTGACGGAATGCCGATGCCATTGTTAGCCCCTTCCTAGCGGCTTGAAAGACTCCGGAATATGTTGTAGGGCGGGGAGGACCTGAACCATGGCAGTTGAGATTTTGAGACCCGCGCCCCCGACACTGTCTCACATCGAGAAAAACCCATTCGGTGGCGATACCTCAGAGACGGATCTGGAAACGGCAGCCTTTAGACCCAAGGGAGAAACAGCATGCAGCCACAGATGGTAGCTATGAAACTGCCGCGGGAATTCTATCTTCGCGACACCAGAGAGGTGGCACGGGATCTTCTCGGCAAGGAACTGGTGCGGGTAAGTCCCGAAGGGACGGCGACAGGCATCATCGTCGAAACCGAAGCCTACCTGGGGATCGATGACCGTGCCAGCCATGCCTATGGCGGCAGGGCCAGCCGCCGAACTGCCGTCATGTATGAAGATGGGGGCCGGGCCTACATGTACCTCATTTACGGGATGTACTGGTGCCTCAACCTGACCACACGTGAGCGGGGAGTCCCCGAAGCGGTACTTATCCGGGCGCTGGAACCTGTTACGGGGATTGACCTGATGAGACAACGGCGCGGGACCTCAGGGAAACGCCCGGCAGATCTTGCCGGAGGACCAGGAAAACTCTGCCGGGCGCTGGCTATCGACGGAAGTCTCTACGGAGAGGACCTCGGCTGCGATACCCTCTATGTCCGGGAAGGAATTGTCGTTTCGCCGGAGCAGATCTCCACATCACCGAGGGTAAATATCGATTTTGCCGGTGAGGCGGCTTCCCAGGAATGGCGCTACTTCATCAAGTGAACTAAAGACGGACACAAAGTGGCAAGGCTTTGGGCGGATGGGACAGGGTATGCTTCACCAGCACATTCAGGAACTCCCCGCTCGACCCAAACGATAAACTTGGGCCGCCCCCCCGGGCAAGGATCCGACGGGTTGGCCATCCATGGCGCTAAAAAAGCTAAATCAGCGAAAACTTCTGTCAGATCCCCTCAGTTCGCCGACTCACTATTGAGTTTGAGTTCAATCCCCCCAAAAGAAGGTTGGAGAGCACATATATATCTCTTGACAGTGGGTGTCCCATGATCTTATGACCAGGTGAGGATATCGGTATCATAACGCCACCCTCTATGCTAAGTTCAGTCAGCTTTGAAACACAGTACATTCGATAATAACACCTAATACAATAAAGCAAATGTTAAAACAATCTGTCTATTTTGGAGAGTGCTGAATGAAGAGGTTGTTGTTGGTTACATTGTGTGTGATGTCGATGACCGGTGTCTCTTATAGCGAGGATAGTTCTTTTTATTTGCGGGTGGCTCGCTCGCTCAAAGACGACACCAATCGCAACACGCTGGGTCTTTCCCTTGCCTCGGCAAAACCCGGTTGGTATCTTCGGGTAACCGGTGAGGTGGGCAGCATTTTCGAGCGAAAGACGGACTTAGACTACAACTATAATGCAGCTGCCGGGTGGAAGTTCGGGGACGAGAAAAACAGCCTCGCGGCCTACGGTATCGCCGGGGTCCGACAGTGGGCTGAGTACGGAACACCGCGCAGCACCACGAACACCTTTTTCCCCGGTGCCGGTCTGAAGCTATCCGCCAGCGGTACCTATCTTACCGGGGAAGCTTACCGCTATGAAGACCAAGGTGCTTGGCGCCCCTATGTGGAAATCGGAACTGGGGGCAGCAGTCAGTTCATCGGCGCCTATTATGAGAGATCCCCTTTCGGAGGTAACGTAGCAGGGATAAGGTACGGGGTCTGCGTCAAATAGGGCACAAAAATCAGGCAGGTATTTTCAAATCTGCAAGATGAACTCGATCAATGGTTCAGATCTGATTCAACTGACAAGTGGAGATGCTCTAAGTGTCGCGCCAACCGGGTCTCCTGATGGGGAAAAAATAGCTTTTATTTCCAGCCGGTCAGGTACTAATAGGCATCTTTTTATTATGGACAGTTCTGGTCAAAACACCTTTCAGTTAACCGAGGGCAAGTTTGATGTTACTTCCCCCAAGTGGGGACGGGAAATTGAGCACCTGCCTGATGTTTTGAATAGATACTTGCATAGACACATGATCCAATTAGCGTTATAACTCAAGCAATTTTGGTTACCATGCCGTGCAAAATGAAGGGATATATGTCTGTTATCCAGGTTGCTGCTGATTTCTGCGGATCGGGGAGGGTCCGGAGGGATCTGGGCAGGCGTCGCTCTGTCCCGAGATTGTCCGTAGTAGGTCATGCGACCTGACCCTGCCCACCATCGGCATAGGTCACCGGCCCATCAAACGCGAGTCCTTGCAGGATCCGGCAATCCTTTGAGGCGCTGGTACTTCGGCACTGACTACGCAGCTCCCTCAGTTGCGCCTCCAGGATTTTAAGCTCGGAGATGCGCGCGGCGACCGTGCCGATATGCTCGTCCAGCAGCGCATCCACCGGGCCGCAGGCCTCCTCCGGAGAGTCCCGAAAACGAAGCAGCATCCGGACATTGTCGAGCGTCATGCCGAGCGACCTGCAGTGACGGATGAAGCGCAGCCGCTCCAGGTGCAGGTTGCCGTACATCCGATAGTTCCCTTCCGAGCGCTCGGGCGCCGGCAGAAGACCCTGCTGCTCGTAGTAGCGGACGGTTTCCACTTTGCAATCCGCCAATCCAGCCAACTCGCCAATCTTCATTCTCTGTACCATATTCCCCTCTCAGGTATTCCCCTCTCGGGAGCGTCAAAAATCAACAGTTGACTCTATAGTAGCTTCAGGGTGTTCAATAAGTCAATGAGGGGAGGCTATCGTCGGATTGGTACTCCCAGGGGCAGGGGGGCGGTTGAGGTTGCCAATCCCTCGAAATAGGGCAGCTTCCCCCTCACCCCACCCCTCCTTCGCCAAGGCTTCGGCGGCCAAGCCCCCCCCGCCGAGGGGGAGGGAGAGTTTGAGCCAGACGGGATGGTGCACACAAAACGATTAGCGTCGGCCAGATAAGGTAAAGACAGCGCCCCCGCCCCTTGAAGTTGAGGGGGTTTCATTTGGTTGAGGAGGAAGGCATGGCAAGTTATGGTGAGAATAAAAGCCGCGATCCCGGCAAAAGAGGTTTCCATGTCCACGAAACCTGATGAATCCGGAGCAACATCGACTGCCCCAAAGTGCTCCTGCTGCACGGGGCACGGGGAAACCGCCGCCAGCGAACCGGGCACCGCCCTGCCGGAGGAGATCCGGTCCGCCTATTTTTCCATCGAGAATATGTGCTGTCCCGTCGAAGAGCAGTTGATCAGGAAATCGCTGGAGGGTATGCCGGGGGTTGCCAGGCTCGATTTCAATGTTATAGCCCGGCAGTTAACCGTGCACCATACCCTGCCGCACACCGGCTCGATAGTCGCGGCCCTCAGCGCCATCGGCATGGCCCCCCGGGAGTTGGAAGAAAGCGGACCGGCGGCCAATAAGCCGGCGCGGGTGGTCATCTCCTCGCAGGCGCGGCTCTCTCTCGGCATTTCCGGGGCCGCGGCGTTCGGCGCCGAAATCACCTCCTGGTTAACCGGCGTGGAGAACTCGCTCCTCATCATCTGCCTGGCCCTCCTCTCGGTTGGCTGCGGCGGGCTCCCCATCCTGAAAAAGGGCTGGATCGCCCTGAAGAGCTTCACGCTGAACATCAACTTCCTGATGTCCCTCGCCGCCTTCGGCGCGATCGCCATCGGTCAGTGGCCGGAAGCGGCGGTGGTTATCTTCCTCTTTGCCCTGGCGGAGGTGATCGAGGAACTCTCCCTGGACCGGGCCCGCAACGCCATCGGCCACCTGATGGCGCTGGCGCCGGAAACTGCGCTGGTGGCGCAACCGGGCGGCACCTGGTGCGAAGTCGAGGCAGCCACGGTGACCTACGGCAGCACCGTGCGGGTGAGACCGGGGGAGTGCATCCCCCTGGACGGCGAGGTGAGCGCCGGCAGGTCCACCGTGAACCAGGCCCCCATCACCGGCGAAAGTATGCCGGTAGAAAAGGTGACCGGCGACAGCGTTTTCGCCGGCACGGTAAATCAGACCGGCATCTTCGAGTTCCGGGTAACCGGCGACTACCGCCACACCACCCTGTCGCGCATCATCGCCGCCGTGCAGAAAGCCCAGGGAGAACGCGCCCCCACGCAGCGCATGGTGGACGATTTCGCCCACTACTACACCCCCGCCGTGGTGCTCGGCGCCGTTGCAGCCTCGCTCATCCCCCCGCTATTCTTCGATGCCGGTTGGAGCGCCTCGATCTACCGGGGCCTGGTGATGCTGGTGATTTCCTGCCCCTGCGCCCTGGTGATTTCCACCCCGGTCACCGTGGTCAGCGGGCTCGCGGCCGCCGCCCGGCACGGCATTCTGGTGAAGGGAGGGGTGTACCTGGAGCAGGGACGCAGACTTAGGTCGTTGGCTCTTGACAAGACGGGCACCCTGACCTGCGGCACGCCGTCCCTCACGGACATCATACCGCTGGCAGAACTGGAGGCCGGCCAGGCGCTCTTCCTGGCTGCAGCCCTCGATGAGCACGCCAGCCATCCGGTGGCGCGCGCCATCTGGCTGGGATTCCAGGGAAGGAAGGACCAACAGGCACTGCCGCCGGTCGACGGTTTCGAGTACCTTACCGGCCGCGGCGTCACCGGAGAAATTGCGGGGCGGCGCTACTACATCGGGAACCAGCGCCTCGCCGGGTCGCTGGGGATCGGCGGAGAGACGCTCGAAGCGGAGTTGAACCGGCTGGAAGCGCAGGGAAAGAGCGCCGTCATCCTCACGGACCAAAGAAGAGCGCTGGCGCTTTTCGCCGTGGCGGACACCGTGAGGGAGACGGCCCAGGAAGCGGTAGCGGCACTCCGGGCCCTGGGTGTGCGCCCGGTAATGCTCACCGGCGACAACCTCACCACCGCCAGAGCCATTGCTCAAAGCGTGGGGATCCAGGAGGTGCACGGCAACCTTCTGCCAGAAGAGAAGCTCGGCGTGGTGGTCGGGCTGCAGGGCCTCGGCGTGGTCGGCATGGTAGGTGACGGCATCAACGACGCACCAGCCCTGGCACGTGCCGACATAGGCTTCGCCATGGGGGCCGCCGGGACCGCGGCGGCGCTGGAGACCGCCGACGTAGCGCTGATGGACGACGACCTGCGCAAGCTCCCCGACTTCATCCGGCTCAGCCGCCGCACCTGGCAGATCCTCGTGCAAAACATCGCCCTTGCTCTGGGCATCAAGGCCCTCTTTCTTGCCCTGGCCGCCATGGGCATGGCCACCCTTTGGATGGCCGTCTTCGCCGATATGGGTTCCAGCCTGCTGGTGATCTTTAACGGTCTGCGCATGCTGAACACCTTCAAACGGCACTAAAAAAGGCGCTACGACCTGGCAGAGGGATGGTGCGGGGGACAGGTATCTTTCTAAAGCAGAATGTGCTAGGTTACGCTAGCTGCCGTGATGAGTATGACGGCCCTGCGGGAACTTAGCCGCTCCCTGCAAAGCCGCTTTCCGCTCGACCCTCTAAAGAACCCTTCGATGGAGTAGCACAATTAAAAGCCTTAGACATGGACCGCGCATGATTGTTTACACTCACAAGCACTGGTTACTTCCCAGAGTTCTCAGCTCCTCTCTTCTCCTCATTGCCTTCCTGCTCTTCTTCACCGCACCTGCCACTGCACGGCCCATCCGCCTGGTCGGAAACCAGGATTATCCACCTATTGAATTCCTGGAGAATGGAGACGCCAAAGGGCTCTATGTCGACATCATCCATGCCCTGAGCAAGGCCAGCGGTCGTGAAATGACCGTAACGCTGCTGGAGTGGGAAAAAGCCCAGCAGATGGTCCGGAGTGCGGACGCCGACGCAGCCGGTTTGCTGGCGATAACCGAGGAGCGCAAAACCATCTATGACTTCACCGACTCCGTCATGGATCTGGAATATTCCCTTTTTGTCAGAGCCGACCAGACCCTGATCACGAGCCTGGAGGACCTTCAGGGAAAGAGTGTCGGTGTGATTGCAGGTGGCTTCCCCCTTGGGCTTTTGAAAAAGAGCGGGCTGGGAGTTCAGTTGGTCGTCGTTGCCGATCATGAAGACGGGCTGCGCCAGCTGGAAAAAGGAACCATTCAAGCCTTCGCCGGGGACAAATGGGTTATTTCCTACCACCTGCAGCAGCAGGAAATCGGGAACATCAGGGCCGTCGGCCCCCCTTTTGCCACCATGGCTGCGGCTATTGCGGTCAGGAAGGGGAACCTTCAGCTGGTCCAGGAGCTCAACCGCGCCCTGGCTCAAATCAAGCGCCAGGGCATCCTCAAGGAGCTTCGGGAAAAGTGGTCCAGCCAGCAGATGGTTATCATGACCAGGGAAAGGCTGACGCGCACCATAGCCATCGCCTCTTCCGCGACCCTCCTGATCCTCAGTCTGGGGCTCTTCTTCTGGATTTACACCCTGAAAAGACAGATAGCCGAGCGCAAGCAGGCAGAATCCTCCCTCAAGGAGAGCGAGTCCCGGTTCAGGAACGTGTTCGACAATGCCCCGGTCGCCATCGGCATCGGCGAAACAGACAGCGGCAGAATGGTCGAGGTAAACGATGCCTGGCTCAAACTCTTCGGCTATGACCTCCACCAAGTCATTGGCAGGACTACGACCGAACTCGGACTGTATGTCGACCGCCTGGAGCGCGACGATATCATAAGGACGATTGGAGAGCGTGGCAAGGTCCAGAACCGCTCGACCCAGTTGCGCCGCAAATCGGGGGAAATCCTTGATCTCCTCTATTTCGCCGAGGTTTTCACCATCAACTCCAAGCCGTATATGCAGGTCATGATGGCAGACATCACCGAGCATAGGCGTGCAGAATACCTCTTGAACAAGGGACGGGTCGAAATCTACAACCTTTTCAACAACAGTGCCGTCGCCATGTTCAGGTCCAGGCTGGACGGGTCTGAAATCCTGAATGCCAATGAGAAGTTCTTCGAGATTGTCGGCGGGACGCGTGAAGAAGTGGTGGGAAAACCTGTTATGGTCCACTACGCGGAACCCGGACAGCGCGCCGACATGCTCCGCAGGCTCGAAGCCGACGGGAGTGTCATCGACTTCGAAGTCAAGTTGCTCAACAAAAACGGCGGCATCCGTCATTGTCTGGCTTCCCTGACCATATCGCCCGATGAGGGGATTTTGGACGGATCCATCATCGATATTTCGGAGCGCAAGCGGGCGGAGGAATCGCTCTCCAGGAGTGAGGCACTTTATCGGGAATTCGTCGAGGGAACCAGCGACCTGGTGACCCAGGTGGATCCGGAGGGGCGTTTTCTCTACGTGAACCAAAACGCTCAGAGGTATTTGGGGTGTCCGGCAGCCGAGTGCGTGGGACGGAGCGCCTTCGACTTTGTGCATCCCGAGGACCGCACCAGAACGGTAACGGCCTTCGGAGGCTGGGTTAACAGCTGCGCCCGTTCGGTGACCTTCGAAAACCGGCAGGTCGGCAGGACCGGCGAGGTCCACGACATGCTCTGGACCATCAACCTGACCTACGACGGGGAGAGCCTGAAGCAAATCAACTCCATTGCCCGCGACATAACGGAGCAGCGCAAGTTGCAAAACGAGCAGATCAAGAACCAGAAGCTGGAATCGCTTGGTGTGCTCGCCGGAGGTATCGCCCACGATTTCAACAACATCCTGACCGGCATCGTCGGCAGCATTTCTCTGGCTCGCATGTTATTGGAGCATTCCCACCGGGCCTCGGGTCTCCTCTTGCAGGCCGAGGACGCCTGCCAGCGTGCCGCTGACCTGGCACAACAGCTGCTGACCTTCGCCCGGGGGAGCCAGCCTATCAAGAAGCTGGTGACCGCAAGAAGGATCGTCGAGGCTTCCGCGTCGCTTGTTTTGCGCGGTTCCCGGACCCAGAGCGTGATACATATCGCCGATGACCTCAAGTCCCTGGAGGTAGATGAAGGGCAGCTGAGCCAAGCGTTCAACAACATCATCATCAATGCGGCCCAGGCGATGCCGAAAGGCGGCGTCATCACGATATCGGTGGAGAACGCCGTCCTGGGTGAAATCAATGATCAATCCCTGCCGTCCGGAAGCTACCTGAAGTTTTCCTTCGCCGACACGGGGTGCGGCATCTCGGTGGAGAACCAGAAAAATATCTTTGACCCGTATTTTACCACCAAGGCGTCCGGAAACGGGCTGGGCCTGGCTTCGGTTCATTCGATCATCAGCAAGCATGGCGGTCATGTCGACGTCAGCTCCCGGGTGGGAGCCGGTACGACCTTCGAAGTCCTGCTGCCGGCAAGCGACCAGAAAGCCGTGGAGAAAAACACAGAGGTGTCGGTATTGCCGGGGAAAAAGCATACTCACGGTCCGATTCTCGTCATGGACGACGAGGAGGTTATCAGGAAACTGGCCCAAGAGATGCTCCTTTCGCTGGGGTATGAGGTGCAGACCTGCAGCAGCGGTGAGCAGGCCACCACCATTTATCATGCGGCAATGACGGCCGAGGTGCCTTTTGCCGCAGTCATCATGGATCTGACCGTGCCGGGGGGGATGGGCGGAAAGGAAGCAGCCAGGCGGATACTGGAGCTCGATCCGACTGCGTACCTCATTGTATCGAGCGGTTACTCAAATGACCCGGTCATGGCCGGCTATGCCAAATTCGGTTTCAGTGCCACCCTGGCCAAGCCCTACAACATCATAGGACTCGAGAAGATTTTGAATAAGGTATTTCAGGCGACCCCTTGACCTGCTCCCCCACAACATTGCCAGAACCTTCGACACCAGGCGGCAGCCCGAGGAAACCCGCCTTCGGGTTGACCGCGACCTGCCGCCTGGTTTACCGCGCAACATGTCGGCTGAAAAAGCGCTACCCGGCCGCGCCAGATCTGCCCTCTAGCCTGGACCCTACCTGCGGTCGCCATGTCCACCATGATGCCCACCACCACCCCACCACGGGTCAATGATACAACCGGAGAGCATGCTCGTTACCAGGAATATTGAAATTGCCAGCGTTAGGGCTTTTCTCATCTCTCTTCTCCTTGTAGGCCGGTGCTTTATTTCCTGTGACCAACCGTCAGCGCCGAAGCCTACAGTTGAGAAGAGCATAACCGGTGCCAACTTCCCGGTAGCGCCGGTAAACCCTGATTTAAGCGGGCACTAGTATCCCTGCCGACGAGACCGCCTGACGGCAAACCCGAAATGCGCTCATACCTGCCGGATATGGAGTGCCAGCCACCACATCTGACGGGCAGGCCGCAGTCGGGGGCTCCGCCGCTGGTCAGATTTTCTTGTGGCTGCCGTCGCAGTACGGGGAATTGGCCGTTCTTCCGCAATTGCACAGGTAGACCTTCTGTTTTTCCTTTACCTCGAAGGCCAGCGGCCGGAAGTCGGTACCCTTGTGGGAGCCGTCGCAAAAGGGAGCCTTGGCTGATTTGTCGCAGGTACAGCGGTGATAGGTGCCTGGTTCCAGTTCGATGGCGATCGGCTTGTTGGGGGTGATGATAATCGGCTCCATGGTCTTTTCTCCTTTTGGCTTGCAGGTTGGGGCTGAGGGACTGGGGTGACTGCCCTGCCTTGACGGGCTCACCCCGACAGCGACCGCCAGGTCCGGGTTTCCACACTATTCCTTTTTGCAACCAATTCAAGTCATAAAATTCAGGTTACCCATGGCACAATCCGGCCTGTGAGGGAGTGGCGGGCACTCAGCCCCTGACTTTACATCCGGGGAGATTAGTTTAGACTTAACATCATGTCAGGGCCGGGCTCACCAGATTCACACTGTTAACTATGCGCTGAAAATGACTGGGGCTAGGCGGTCCCTATGCTTTCCAGACTGGTTTTTCTCCGTTACCTATGACTGTCCCATAACCTGTAAATACTTGTAACCGAGTCGGGATGGTCCCCAGAGGGAACCGGGAGGGCAGCAACATGTCAAGAATCGTGCTCGTAGCAGCAATCATCCTGGCTCTGGCCGTGGAGGCCCGGGCCTACCGCAGCATCACCCGCCTGGGTGACAGGCAACCTGTCAGCCTGGCGCAATTGACGGCCGCCGCCGGCAGTTCCGATTTGATACTGATCGGTGAAGCCCACGACAACAAGGTCCATCACGACATGCAGCTCGAGATGATCCGCACCTTCGCCGGCAGACAGCAACTGGCAATCGGACTGGAAATGATGCAGGCGGACAACCAGCAGCAACTCGACAACTGGACCGGGGGCTCCTTGAGCGAGCAGGCTATGCAGGCGGTGTTCAGCAGGAACTGGTCGGAGGACTGGCAGCTCTACCGGGACATCTTCATCTTTGCCAGGGAGAACCATATCCCGATGCTCGCCCTCAACGTCCCGCTAGCGATCGTCAGAAAGGTTTCCCAGCAGGGTTTTGCCTCCCTTACTGCGCAGGAGAAGCAAGACCTTCCGGAGGGAACCATTTGCGACCTGAGTAACCCCCAGATAGCGTTACTGAAAAAATCGTTTCAGGAAGTTGGCAGTCATGCGGGTACGGGGAAGATTTTCAGCAATTTCTGCGAGGCGCAGACGGTGCGCAACAGCGGCATGGCCATACACCTGGCCCGCTATCTCAAGAGCCATCCGAAGCGTACGATCGTCGTGCTAACCGGCATCCTGCACGCGGTCAAGTACGCGATACCCGACCAGTTGGAGCGTAACGGCAGCAAGCTCTCCTACACGGTCATCCTGCCTGAGACCCCGGCGTTCACCCTCGACACGACCTCCGTCCTGGAAGCCGATTACCTGATCGATCCGTAATCCGGGAAGAGCCGCCCTTTCTCAACCCCGCACGGCCCTCCCCGGTTAAGGTCTCGCCGGTGCCTGTGGAGCGAACTCGATCCTGAATTCCGTGCCGGCGTCCAGGTTACGCACGCTGATGGTACCATTCATGCTCTTCTCCAAAATGGTCTTGCAGATGAAAAGACCCAGGCCTCTTCCCTGCAAAGGGTCCTTGGTGGTGAAGTAGGGCTCGAAAACCTTCCCGATAACCTGGTCCGGTATGCCGCCGGCGTTGTCCGCCACCGTCACGACGGTGCTCCACCCTTCGCGGTAGATCCTTATGACGACCAGCGGGACGGGAACCGCCCTGAGCGCGAAGGCATCCCGGGCATTGTTGAGAATGTTGAGCAGGACCTGCGAGAAATGGCTGGGACAACCCCTGACGACGGGATCGCCGACCGTTTCGACCTCGGTGGTGATTTTCAAGGCGGCCAGACTCGCCCCAAGCAGCGAGAGGGTCTTTTCCAGCACGGCAATTGCCTTGAAGTCCTCCTTTCCCGCGCACGGTTTGAGGAAGTAGCGGAAATCGTCAATCGTGGCCGAGAGGTGCCTGATGGTTTCCAGGCTCTTCGCGACGTTGGCTTCGAGGTAGTTCTGGCTGCACCCCGCCCGGCAGGTCATCTGCAGCTCCTGGGCCAGGAGCGCCAGGGTATTGAGCGGCTGGCGCCACTGATGCGCTATGTTGCTGATGGTCTCACCCATGACGGCCTGCCGCCCCTGGATAAGGAGCAACTGGTCCTTCTGACGTAACTCCTGCACTGCTTCATTGATACGCCGTTCCAGGGTCTCGTTGGCCTGCTGCAACGCCTCTTCCAGTTCCTTTCTTTCGGTGATGTCAAAGATAACGCCGAACCAGCCGTCCACCAACCCCGCCATATCATGGGTGGGCAGGTAGGTCGCCGTGACCCAGCGCGCACCGAGCCCCCGGTAGTTCACCATGGTCTCGTGTGAGACCCTCTCCCCCGCCAGCACCCGCTCGAGGTAAGGCGCTATGGTCTGGCAGGCCTCCTGGCCGATGATCTCCAGCAACGAATGCCCCACGATCTCTTCCGGAAGTCGCCCCAGCCAGCGGGCATACTCATCGCTCACCCACAAGTAGCGCCGGTCCCGACTGCACCGGACCACCCTGACGGGCATGCCGTTGGTGATCTCATACAAATGTGCCAGGGCAATGCCGAGGGCTGCCTCCGTCAGCTTCTTTTGGGTTACTTCGCGCACCGAGAGCACGAAGAGAATAACTTCCCCCGCGCCATTTTGCACGGGGGCCCCGCTGTAACTGCCGACCCACCGTTTGCCCGAGCCCCTGCGCCGGACCTGAACCTCATAATTTTCAAAACGCTCTCCCAGGTAAACACGCCTGAACGGCCACTTTTCAAACGGTACCGGCTCCCCTGCCAGGTCGGTCAGGTCGAAGAGCTCCCGGTAGCCCGACAGGTGTTGACGAACCTGCTGGTTTTCGTCAAACCCGTGCAAGGCGAGCGCGACCTGATTCATGGCAACCACATTCCCTTCCAGGTCGGAAATGACCACCCCTTCATTGATGCTATCCAGAACGTATTCCATTTGAAGCAGCAACTGCTCGCATTCCCGTCCCAGGCGCTTGCGTGTTTCACTATCAATTGTTGAGAAGGTCATAAAAGCTCCTCAATTGCTGCAAAGTCCCTGGCTGCCTCTTTCCACAATTCACGGCATAAACGTGCTTATATGCCAAACCCTTCTACAGATCGTACAACAGACATCCCCGGATGATTTCCTTATATCTGCCTGAGATGACAGGTGTAAAGACAGTTTTTTCCCGGTGTTGGTAGTGATGAACATTTTTGTCAGTTCGCGCGTTCCGCACGCTTTGCAGTAATATTTTTTCTTCATATGCCGCCCCCTCGACATGGCCCTTTACAGTTCCTGCGGGTACTAATGCCTCTAATGACGGGCCCTGCGCCAGACCACAGGCACCAAAGGGATCGGGCGTCAGACGAGCCTACCTGATCCTGCACACGGATCACGATGAAATTAATTTTCATTGTCGACAGGTAAATCATAGCTCTTTAGGAATTATATTCAAGGAGGGGAAAAGCAGGCTGCCAACAGGAGGAAAGATCAGCAGTTTCCTTGCGCAAGCGAAAAGGCAATTGTTGGGACGGGCATTCACTCTGAACGAAAGAACGCCCGATGGGAGCAAACGCCCGGGAAAAAGATCCTTACTGCCTCCCCGGGGGCTTATCGCTATTTTTTTGGGCCATTGGTATAATAGCGCAGAAAATCCGAAACGGCCGGAAGGGAAACCAATGCCGTTACCGCTAGTACCCTGTCCAGCTTAATATGTCGTATTTTGCGCTTCGACTCCGCTCAGCGAACGCCTGCTCCCAGAGCGGAGTCGAAGGGCGACTTAGGGTGAAGTTACGCAGAATGCCATCCGACAAATTAAGCCGGACCAGGTACTAGGCTGGACCCCGCCGGGCACCCGAACCAGGCGGCAAAGGAGAGGGCAGAATATGGCCACGAGAAAAGGCTCTCACATCGATGGTGACGAACTACGCCGCATTGCGGAGGTACGCTTCGGTACTATTCCCGAGATAAACCCCGGTACGGGGAGCGAAACGAGCCGGGTCTCCCACGAACTCGAAGTCCACAAGATCGAGTTGGCAATGCAAAACAAGGAGCTCCACAAGGCCCGTGACGAGATGGAAGTCATGCTGGAGAAATACACCGATCTCTTCGAGTTCGCCCCGGTAAGCTATTTCACCCTCGACAGCGGCGGCGTGGTCCGCGGCGTCAACCAGACCGGTGCCAGCCTTCTTGGAATGGAACGCAGTCTGGTGACGGGACGGAGCTTCGAGAAATTCATTGCCGCCGCGGCCCGCCCCGCCTTTGCCGACTTCCTGAAAAGCGTCTTTGAGAGCCTTGCCAAAGAGACCTGCGAGGTCGTTTTGCAAAAAAGGGACAATTCACACCTCTTCGTGCAGATCGAGGCGATCGCCGCGGCATCGGGGGAGGAGTGCCGGGTTGCGCTGGTTGATGTCAGCGAGCGCAGGTGCGCCGAGGACGCCTTGAAGGCGAGCGAAGAACGGCACCGCTCCATCCTCCATATGGCCATGGACGGCTACTGGTTGCTGGACAAGCAGGAGCGCATACTGGAAGTCAACGAGTCCTATTGCAAGATGAGCGGCTACACCAAGCAGGAACTGCTCGGCAGGAGCATTTCCCTTTTGGATGCCTCCGGCTCTGGCGACGAGGGCTCCGGAGGTGTGCAAAGGATCCTGGCCCAGGGGGAGGCCCGCTTCGAGACCCGGCACCGTCGCAAGGATGGAACCATTTTCGACGTGGAAGTCAGCGTCCAGTACCTGCCTGTCGAGGGTGGGCGACTGGTGGTTTTCCTGCGGGACATCTCCAAACGCACGCGGGCTGACAAGGAAAAGACCGTGCTCGAAGCACAGTTGCTTCAGGCCCAAAAGATGGAGTCGGTGGGCCGTCTGGCAGGCGGAGTGGCGCACGATTTCAACAATATGCTGAGTGTTATCATCGGCAACACCAATCTGGCCCTGATGGATCTGGAAGCGGCCCATCCGGTGCGCAGCAACATTGAAGAGATCCGCAAGGCTGCCGAGCGCTCTGCCGAACTCACCCGGCAACTGCTGACCTTTGCCCGCAAGCAGGCCATCGCCCCCCGGGTGTTGGACCTGAACCAGACCGTGACCGGCATGCTGACCATGCTAAAGCAGGCCGTCGGCGAGAACATTGTTCTCAGCTGGCTGCCGCAGGAGGTCCTGTGGCCGGTCATGGTTGACCCGAATCAGATCGATCAGACCCTGGTGAACCTTTGCGTCAACGCCCGCGATTCCATCACTGAGGTGGGCAAGATCACCATCGAAACCGACAACAGCGTGATCGATGCAGACGCCTGCGCCCGCAACCCGGGGTGCCTGCCCGGGGAGTACGTGAGGATTGCCGTTAGCGATAATGGCTGCGGCATGGACAAGGAGACCCTGGCCCAGATCTTCGAACCTTTCTTCACGACCAAAGGCGTCGGAAAAGGGACCGGTCTCGGTCTGTCCACGGTATATGGCATAACCAAGCAGAATAACGGCTTTATCAGCGTCTCCAGCGAGCAGGGTTCGGGAACCGCGGTCACCATCAACCTGCCCCGCTATCGGGGCAAGGTCGCACAGGCAGTGCCCAAGGAAACCGCGCAAGCGGTAATCCTCGGCCAGGAGACGATTTTACTGGTGGAGGACGAACTGGCGATATTAAACATAACCACCGTGATTCTGAGGAGATTGGGATATACCGTACTGGCGGCGCAGTCTCCCGGGGAAGCAATCCGGCTCGCCGGGGAAAACTCCGGCGAGATTTACCTGCTCATGACCGATGTCGTCATGCCTGAGATGAGTGGCCGGGAACTGGCCAAAAGGCTGCTGACACTCTACCCACATTTCAAGTGCCTGTTCATGTCGGGGTACACGACCGAGGTCATTGCTCACCACGGAGTGCTTGATGACGGGATCCATTTCATTCAAAAGCCGTTCACGATCGCGGTACTGGCAGCCAAATTACGTGAAACGCTTGATGGTGCCAAGCCCCCTTGATCCCCTCTCCCAGAGGGCGAGGGGGAGCTTTTGAAAGTAATCTGAGTTGGAATAACATAACCAACCTTATCACTCGCAAAAGGAGAATCCGGTTTCAACCCATGGTGTCAATAGCTGCCATCGGTGGAAAAAGACCTGCGCAAGTTACCCGCCTCTGTTGTACGCCACGTCTTTGCCACTATCAATCAACTGCCGGGTACTCCCGGTACTCAATAGGGACAAAGTCACGATGAGTAAAGGAGTAATCGTGGTGCTGATGGTCGCTGTAAACCCCGGCGGCTATGGCTGCGACATCCTCGGCATAGACGAGTTCTTCATTGGTGGGAATGACGAAAATCCTGACGCGCGAGCCTGCACCGGTGATTTCCAGCTCCCCCTGCCCCGGGCGGATGGCGCGGTTTTTCTCCAGGTCGCAGCGTATCCCCAGACCTTCCAGCCCGGTTAGCACCTGCTCGCGCACCAGCCACTCGGCGCTCGCCTTTCCCGCGGTAAAAACGACTCCCTGCACCGGCCCGATCAGCGCCAGATAGCCTCCCAGGTACTTTCTCAGCCGGTAGGTCTCAACCTCGAGGGCCACCTTGCTGCGCGGCTCTCCCGCCAGTGCCGCTTCCAGAAACTGCTGGCGCTCCGCCCGGCGCCCGGTCAATCCGAAGATGCCGCTTTTGTGGTTCAAAATCTGCTCAAACTCCTGCACGGAGAGCCCCATCTCCCGCATCATGTAGGCATAAATGCCGCAGTCGATGTCGCCGCAGCGGGTCTCCATGACGGCACCCTCCAGGGGCGTCATCCCCATGCTGGTGTCGATAGACTCCCCGTTTCGGATGGCGCACAGCGACACCCCGCGGTCGAGGTGGATCGTTATCAGGTTGCACTCGTGCACCGGTTTATCGAGCAGCACTGCCGCGCGCCGCGAAAGGTAGAGGTGCGAGGGGCCGTGAAAGCCGTAACGGCGCACGCCGTGCTTCTGGTACCATTCGTAGGGGAGCGGATAAAGGTAGGCGACTTCGGGAAGGGACTGGTGGAAGGCGGTATCGAAAATCGCCACGTGGGGGATGCCGGGCAGTTGGCCCAGGGCAGCCTCGATCCCGGCGATGTTGGGGGCCGTGTGCATCGGCGCCAGGTGCTGCAGGCTCCGGATGACCTTGAGCACCTGCCCGTCGATCAGCACCGAGTGCCGGAAGGCCTCGCCGCCGTGCGCCACCCGGTGCCCTACGGCTGAAATCTCCCCCGCCTCGGCTATGACACCCTGGCGCGGATCAGTCAGGGTGGCAAGAATGAGTGCTACCGCGCTCAGGTGACTCTCGTTTTCGGTTTCCAGATAGAACGGTTGGCGGCCCGGAACGCTCTGACGGATAATGGTGCTGCCCAGCGCCACCCGCTCAATGGTTCCCGAGGCAAGTATGGCCCCTTCGTTCATGGATATCAGATGGTATTTGATTGCATGGGTCCAGCAGGTAAGGGTTAGGATTTTCATTCCTGCTCCTGAAAGCGGGGGGCCAGGACTATGTCGGCCTGGTCGTTTTCCATCCCGGCCAGAATGGCGGCGGCGACCAGTTCCGGCACTTTGCGGTAGGCTTGCTGCGGGGCGGTTGCCCCTTCCGGACCGGATCCCGGATAGGCCCGGATGACCTGGATATTCCGGGCCGCCAGGGAAGCCCGATGTTTGCCGTTGAGCGGGAGATTGACCAGGTAGGCGGCGCAGACGTTCACCATGGCTCCGCCCCCGCGTGCCGCTAAAACGGGGGCAAAAGCCAGACACATGTCGAGGGTTCCGAAGAAGTTGACTTCCATCTCCACCCGCGCGGCCTCCAGCCCTGCCGCCCCGGGAAGGGTCATCCAGCGCTTGATCCCGGCGGCGTTGATCAGTACATCAACATCCCCGCACTGTTTGACTGCCGCGGACACGTCACTTCCCACGGTAATATCGAGCTTGATAGCGACAACCTTGCCGGAGTCCGACCCTGAGGTACCACGCAGAGTTCCCGTTGTCCTTGCGGCGGCATAGATTTTGGCAACTCCCTTTGCCAGTAGGGCCTTGACCAGTGCCTTGCCAATCTCACCGTTGGTACCGGTGACCAATACGACTTTGCCCTTGAGATCCGTAATGACTCCTTTTCCGCTTGCCGGGTGCTGAATTCACCCATAGATGGCAGCATCGCCGGGCGAACACAAGGTTCGCCCCTACCAGGCTCCATTGCCGTAGGGGCGAACCTTGTGTTCGCCCAAGCTCATCCACCCATCAAGCAACCTCTTTACCTTCATTTCTGCATCGTTCCCACGCTCCGGCGTGGGAACGCGACGCGCCGGACGCTCCGGCGTCCATCACCGAGGCAACTCCTATGCCCCGCCGGGTGCCTTCCCACGGAGCAAAACGGGACGCGGGAGCGTCCCTGGCTGCATTCCCACGCAGGAGCGTGGGAACGATAACGGTAACTTCAGCACTCTAGCAAGATGAGCTGAATCGCCCGGACACTGTTGCAGGCGGCAATCCCTTCCCGAGTACTTCATAAAGTGTGTGCGCCGCGTTTTCCAGCACCTGCGCGGCACTTCCCGGCCGCCGGCTCAGCTGCGAAAGCGAGAGGAGCGCTTCCCCGCATGATACCACAGCTATCGAAAGAGAGTTGCCCGATATCGAGAGCTTCTTTGAGGAACTGGATACCCCGCGGCAGCCGACAGCCGTGGCGAGCAGGCGGTAAAAGCTCTTTTCCAGGAGCAGTCCGCGCGTCGGCTGGATGACGATCAGTGCCGTCATCGCCGCCCAGTAGGGACAGAGCAAGGCCCAGGAACTCGGCGGCCGCCAGGGCCGTCAGTGCGGCTGCAGTACCACGTACGGCGGCTGCCAGGTGAGGCAGTTATCGGCTCAAGACGCGGCGCACCTCGGAACCTGAGAGTGTCATCGTTTGCACCGCAGGTGCAGCGAGCTTACGGAGGTTTCCAGGCGCAGCACGAAATTCGCCAGCTGGTTAATCTCGTCTACCGTGAAGGGAGTGAGCAGTTCGCTATCAAGGTCCCTGACGGTTTCCTGTATCCGGGCCACGACCAGCAGCCCCTCGGGCGTCAGGCTGAGCAGTTTCGCCCGGCGGTCGCCAGCATCTTCGGAGCGTTGAATGAGCCCCATGGCAACCAGCGTGTCGAGCAGACGCACCACCGAGGGTCCTTCGATGCCGACCGATGCCGCCAGGTCCTTTTGGCGGATGCCGTTTCCCAGAAGGTGCAGGTGCAAAAGGGGGCGCCAGGTGGCATCGGTCAACCCGGCGGACTGCACCTCCAGGTCCAGTACCTGGCGCCAGCGCCGCGTCAGACGCGAAAGACGGAAGAGTATGTTGCCGGAATCGATTTTCACCTTGGGTTCGCTCATAGATATTAGATAGCATGATATCTATTTTGATGCAATCCAATTCCCCATCCTTGGCCTCCCCGCCTCCCCGCCTCCCTGCCCTGTCCGCATCTCCACCCTGGCCCGCCTTCGCCAAGGCTACGGCGGGCAGGCCCTCCCCTTGAAGGCAGTAGTATCCGGTTTAGTCCTTGCTTAACGATGCAGGTTGGCACGTGGGCACTAATCCCGTAGGGGCGAACCTTGTGTTCGCCCGGTTTTCGCTGCCCGCTGCATCACAACTGATTCAAAAGCGGGCGAATACAAGATTCGCCCCTACGTTACAACCTCTGAAAGGGCCGGTCTACGGGCTTTTTGCCGGTTGCGAAGACTTAGCCGGAAGCTACTGTCTTGAAGGGGAAGGGACCTCAACGGGGAGAAACTTCTGGCGAGTCCGAAAGTTCCCTCTCCCGCCTTAGCGCGTAGCGCTTCGGCGCGCAAGCCCGGAGGGGGAGGAAAAGGGAGGGGGAAAGCTACTTGCTCCCTGGCGCTACTCTGCCAACAGTGACGTTATTGTCTCGACAACTGCGGGCAGCTTACGTTATAGGTAACGAACGTGACTGAGTGTAGTCGATATTAGTCTACGAATTCAGTATATTAGGGGCGATGGTACGATGCTTGGCGGTCGCGCTGAGACATTCGGAATCCACCTGCAGATGACTCCAGAATGGCCGTCCAGCAGTATAGCGGTCCGGAATTCTGTCACCTGAATCAGCAGCTAAGCTGACAACACAAGAGGCCTTCGTGCTTCAGACAGTTGCTAATTTTTAATTGTCTGCGGCAATGGCTATGACAACCTGCCTGGATATACTGTGAGCTTAAAATAAAGGAGCCGACCGGTGCAATTCAAAGATCAATTCGAGCGCAGAAGCGAAGAAGAGTACATCAAGGACCAGGGACTGGTAATCGACTACGACGAGATCGCCCGCAAGGGAAAAATGTCCAAGGAGGAAGCGCTGATATCCAAGTGGTACGGCGTCTACACCTCCCGCCAGCCGGGAACCCAAATGGCCCGGATCGTCATCCCGGGCGGACGCTTCACCTCGTCCCAGGGCAGAAAAATCGCCCAGGCCTCGGAAAAGTACGCCGGCGGACTGCTCTCGGTCACCACGCGCCAGGCAATCCAGCTCCACGCCCTGAAACTCGGCGCCCTCCCCGACATGATGCGCGATATCGCCTCCGAGGGGCTCTCGACCTTCCATGGCTGCGGTGACGTGGTCCGTACCATCACGGCCTGCCCGCTTTCCGAAACCTGCGGCTACCGCAGGATCAACGTGCTCCCCCACGCGGTGGCCACCGCCAAGTTCCTCACCTCCTGCCGCGACCTGGACAATCTCCCCCGCAAGCTGAAGTTCACCTTTTCCGGCTGCCCCGCCGGTTGCGCCCAGCCGTTCATGAACTGCGTCGGCATCATGGCGCTTACCCGGGACAACAACGGGGTTGCCGAGCACGGCTTCCAGATCGTCATCGGCGGCGGCATGGGGTGGAAGGCGTACGTCGCCCAGGAGCTTTTCGGGTTCGTCCCCGAGGCGGCCATACAGGACTACTGCCGCGCCATTGCCCTGTTGTACAAGGAGCACGGCGACCGCTTCAACCGCACCACCTCCCGGCTCAAGTTTGTCGTGGACGGCTACGGGATAGATACCTGCCGGGAACTCGTGCTGGGAATGCTGGAAAAGGAGAATAAATCTGCCGCCGGCTCGCTGGCCGGTCCCGTTAGCGACATCGGAGTCCCCTACCCTCCCCGCCCGCTGATCGAGCAGGACCCGGTCGGAAGCGACGGCAAAACGACCGTCCGGATCATCATCCCCAAGGGCGAACTGAACGCGGCGCAGCTTTTAAGGATAGGGGAGCTTTCCGAGATCTACGGCAACCAGCGCATCTATTCCGACAACCGGCAAAACCTTTCCCTGCACCGGGTGGAACCGGGGGTGGTTTCCGAACTTAAGGCGGAAATCGGACTGCTGGGATTCGCCACCGAGGGGTTTTTCGGCCTGACCGACATGGTCTGCTGCGTCGGGTCGGCCTATTGCCCGAAGGCGGTGGCTGCGACCAGGTCGCTCTTCGATGCGCTCCAACCGATCGTGAACGACCCGAAGTACCGTGAAATCCGCTACCGTGGCTTTCTCAACATCACCGGATGCCCGAACTCCTGCTCCCCGTACCGGATCGCCGATATCGGCTTTCGGGGGATGAGGATCCGCGAGGAATCCGGCTCGGTCGAAGGGTATGAGATCCTATTGGGAGGGACGGAAAGGGAACACGGTAAAAAGCTCGGCGAATTCAAATCCGGCGACATTCCCGACCTGGTCCGGGGTCTTTTGGATCTCTTCCTGGAGCAAAGCCTGCCGGAAGAGACGGTCGGGGAGTTTTTCACCCGCCAGGGCGTGGAACAGATGCGCCAGGCCTGCCTGACGGAGCGCCACCAGTACCTTAAGGCGCCGCTCCCGGTCGAGCTTTCGCTCCCCGAAGGGGTCGGCAGCCATCAGGCGGACTTTCAGAGCCAGAAGATCTCCGTCCCCTGCCAGTCCGGCTGCCCGGTCGGGACCAACGTCCCGGGATACATAGAAAAGATCGCCCAGGGGAAATTCGACGAAGCCTACCAGATGAACCTGGAAGACAACATGCTTCCCGGGGTACTGGGAAGGATCTGCGTGCGCCCCTGCCAGACCGAGTGCCGCCACAACTGGACCGACATCAACGGTACGGTGCAGATCTGCCACCTGAAGCGCTCCGCCGCGGACCGGACCCCGGGGGCTGCCCAGGCGCCGGCGCCCTGGTTCGACGACACCGGCTACCGCGTCGCGGTCATCGGGGGAGGTCCCGCCGGGCTCGCCTCGGCGCGTGAGCTCAGGCGCTACGGCCACCAGGTGAGCATTTTCGAAAAGGAGCACCAGTTGGGCGGCATGCTGGTGGACGGAGTGCCGAAGTTCCGGCTCCCCCAAAGCGTCGTCGAGGAAGAGATCGCGCTGATCACCGGGACCGGAATTGAGGTCATAACCGGAGCGCCGGTCGATCGCCCGCGGTTGCAAAAGATAGCGGCCGACTACCACGCCGTCGTGCTTGCCACCGGGACGGTCCGCGCCAACCTGCTCGAAATACCGGGGCTCGCGCCCGGGCAGTTTTCCACCGGGCTCGAGTTCCTCAAGAAATACAACCACGGGGCGATCCAGGATCTCGCGGGGGACGTCGTCATCATCGGCGGAGGCTTTACCGCCGTCGACTCGGCGCGCTCCTGCGCCCGGACCGCGCGCAAACTGCTGGGAGAAAACGGCAACGTCACCGTCGTCTACCGGAGAAGCGAGCAGTTCATGGCGGCGGACCTGATCGAGCTCGAAGAGATGGAAAGGGAGAACATCCGGGTCCTGACGCTGCTCTCACCGGTTTCAGTGACCCAGCAGGGAGGAAACCTCGCCGCGGTCCGTTTCCAGAAGAACTATCTCGGCAAGGGGGAAGGCGCGGGAAAACCGGAGATCATTCCGGTCGCGGGGAGTGAATTCGAGATACCCTGCAGCCATCTGATCCTGGCCATCGGGCAAACCCAGGACTGGTCCATACTTCCGGAAGGGGTGGCACTCGCCGACAAGTTCGCCACCAGCGACGCCAAGATCTTCAGCGCAGGCGATTTCAGGGTGGGAAGCCTCGACGTCATCCACGCCATCGCCGACGGCAAGGGAGTTGCCGACGCGGTTGACCTCACCCTGATGGGAAGCGTCCGGCGCCAGAAAGGAATCCTGATCGAGCCTGCCCATGACAACGGCGAAACCGGACGCTACCGGCAGCACGACCTGCAGGATTCACCCCCCATGCAGCATCTCGAACTGGCTAAGAGAATCCCCTGCGACCCGGAGGTGGACCTCGGGTATAACGACCAGGAGACCCAGGTTCACGCCACGCGCTGCTACCTCTGCCATTACAAGTTCGAGATTGATCAGGATAAGTGCATCCACTGCACCTGGTGCATCGACGTCTCCCCCAGGAAATGCATCCACCAGATTTCCCATTTCGACTGTGATGCCAACGGGGTACTGCAACACGCCCACCCCGCCGAGAGCAAGGAAGAGACCACCTACATCTGGATCGACAGCAAGAACTGCATCCGCTGCGGCAAGTGCCTCAGGGTCTGCCCGACCAAGGCGATCAGCATGAAAAAGACCAGGGTCGTCGACTGCTCGGTACACGGCGGATGACAAGAGAGAGTCTTGCATGATAATTTTTCGGCCCAGGTAAAACTCCGAGGCCGGGACGGTCTTGAATGGCAAATAGCATCATCAGGCTGACCGGAAAACCGGAGGCCAGGCAGCGAGGGGGACTAAACTCTCTTTTTGCCTGGCCTCTTTTTTATTTCGAAGCGCGCCTGGTAACCCCGCGCACGCTTTGCTTAGCTCTTGACAGGGTTGCACTGTTGAACGTATTTTCATAGCCCAGCCATAACTATTCAGCTCTTAGCTACCAAGTCAAACATTTCCCCCTTGACACGGATTCAGGGGGATTTCACATTCATGGCGCACCGATGCGGTTCGTACCTCACCACATCCTACAATCATCACACCGTAGGATGCCGGTGAACGAAGTGAACCGCATCTCTTTGCAGCAGGACTCCTCCTGTCCCCTTTGCAGAGGGGAAAACGAAGTGTGATACGTGGTGCTGAATAGATACGCCCAGCCATGCTGTCCCTGAGAACCTTCCCCCTCCCTGGCATAGAGGGGACCACGCGGCGACAATGGTGGCTTTTTTAGATAACTGGCAATATTCAATTGTCTTAATTACTGCAACGCAGACTGCCTCAAATATCAAATACCATGGAGGTCTCGTAAATGAAACTGAGTCGCATCGCCGTTATAGCAGCCGCCTTTTTGACCATGAGTGCCGGCCTCGCATTAGCTGAGCAAACCGTTATCCAGTACGACTGCATCCCCAACTACGCCAACTGGGGCGGGGTGACCAAGGCCTATCAGAAAAAGACCGGCGTCGTGGTCCCCCCCGACATGAAGGGCTCCAGCCCCTCCATGGCCGCCCTGGAGGCGGAGCGCAAAAATCCCAAGGCCGACTGCGCCTACTACTCCGGAGCTATCGGCTTCCAGGCCGCTTCCAAGGGGCTGCACGAGAGCTACAAACCGAAGGGGTGGGAGAAGATACCGGCAGCTCTCAAGGATCCCAACGGCACCTGGTGGACGGTCCACACCGGACATGTCGCCATCCTGGTCAACACCCGGGCCCTGAAGGGAAAACCGGTGCCCCGCTCCTTTGCCGACCTGCTGAAGCCGATCTACAAAGGGCTGGTGGTCTACGACGACCCGCGCTTCAACGGCACCGGTTTCACCTTTGTCGCCGGCATCAATGCGGTGCTGGGCGGCGGGAAGGATCTCAAAGCCGGCTTCGATTATCTCAAAAAGCTCGATCCCAACATCCTCAAGTACGCCAAGGAGAACAGCTACAACGAACTTTTGCGCGGCGAGATACCGATCTGGATCAATGCGGACGGCAACGGTCTGAAGGCTAAAAACGTCGACAAGGCACCCATCGAGGTGGTCATTCCCGCCGAAGGCACCGTCACCATGCCGCTCGTCATGGGGCTCGTCAAGGGTGCGCCCCACCTGGCAGCGGCCAAGAAGTACCTGGACTGGCTCCTCACCGGTGAGGCCCAGCTCCTGATGGCGGAATCATTCTTCCAGCCGGTGGTTCCCATCAAGCTCGACGCCGCGCTCCAGGCGAAGTTCCCGCCCAAGAGCGCCTATGCCAAGGCGAAAGTCATCCCTCTTGACCAAATGGCGGCCCAGGCGGACCAGATCAAGAAACGCTGGGAAAAAGAGATCGAGGGTGGACGGTAAGAAAAGATGCCGACCCCTGACCACATCATAGCGAGTCAACCAGCTTCGCGGGGGGCAAAGCGGCTGCAACTCGCGCCGCTTGCCCTCTGCGCCCCGCTGCTCCTGCTCCTTTTGGCGCTCCTCGTCTGGCCCCTGGCGCACCTTTTACAGCAAAGCCTGCTCCTTTCCGAGGCACCCGCCTCGGGGCTTACCCTGCACAATTTCCGGGAAATCGTCCTGGTGCCCCGCTACCGGGATGCCCTGCTCTGGTCGCTCGAGCTGAGCCTGGCGGTCGCGGCGGGGTCCACCCTCATCTGCCTGGCGCCGGCCTGGCTCTTCACCCGTTACTCGTTTCCCGGCAAGCGGCTGATGCGCGGCATCCTGACCCTCCCCATGACCTTTGCCGGGATGATTGTTGGTTTTTTGATGATCATCCTTTTGGGCCGCGCCGGCTTCATCCCGCAACTTTTGGAGCGCCTGACCGGCCAGCCACTTTTAAGCGGCGCCGGCTACCGCTTTCCGGGGCTGATCCTCGCCTACCTCTATTTCGAAATCCCCCGGGCCACCCTGACCCTGGAGTCGGCCCTGGCAAAGCTGGACGCCCGCTTGGAGCAGGCGGCCCGCAGCCTCGGCGCGAACCACCGCCAGGTCTTTTTCTGGGTGGTGCTGCCGGTCATCCGGCCGGCCCTCATCTCCACCTTCGCAGTCACCTTCAGCGTCTCGCTCGGCTCCTTCGGGGTGCTGCTGGTACTCTCCCTGCGCCACTTCAGCCTGCTGCCGCTGGAGATCTTCACCCAGTACCTCGCGCCACCGACCGACCAGGGCCTGGCTAGCGCCATGTCGCTGGCGCTGCTTGTCGTGGCCTTCGGGACGGGGTACGGCTTGCGCCGCCTGGCCCGGCGCATGGAGGGCGCCCGTGCCTAGCAAAACCGGCTTCGTCTTCTGCCTGACGCTCACCCTCATCCTGATGGCGGTCATCCTGCTGCCGCTCCTCGTGGTGGTGCTCGGCTCCTGCGTCAACGCCTCCTGGCTCGGGCTCTCCAGCGACCTTTGGTCCGGGAGCCGCCACGACATCTTCGACTTCAGCGCCTTTTCCTACCTGTTCCAGAACTACGGCGACTGGGCGCTCTTTAGCCTGGAGCTGGCGCTCGGCTGCGTGGCGATCTGCCTGCTGGTCGCGGTCCCTGCCGGGTACGCCCTGGCACGCCACCCCTTCCCCGGGTCGGTTCTGGTCGAGGAACTGGTTCTTTTGCCGCTCTCCCTTCCCGGCATCACCCTCTCCATGGCCCTTCTGGCGGCCTACGGAGAACTGCGCGGCCCGCTTCTCGTGCTGGGGGGGCACCTGCTTTACACCATCCCCTTCATGCTGCGCGTGGTGACCGCCACCTTGCGCAGCTTCGACGTGGGGCGGCTGGAGAGCGCCGCCCGCAGCCTGGGAGCGTCGTTTTCCCAGCGGCTTTTCATGGTGATCCTGCCCAACCTGAGGCACGCCATGATGGTGGGAAGCCTCCTGGTGTTCGCCGTATCCTGGGGAGAGTTCAACGTGAGCTTCCTTTTGAACCGGGGGCGCCCGCAGACCTTCCCGGCGGTGCTCTACGACACCTACACCAACCAGAGCATCCAGATATCGAGCGCCGCCACCACCATCTTTCTCGCCATAGTCATCCCCGCCGTCATCGCCATCCAGTGGCTGGGCGGCAGGGAAGCGGCGGACCTGGAGCAGGGAGCATGAGCATTCTCATCGAAGCGCAGGCGCTTTCCAAAAAATACGGAACGGTGCACGCGGTCCATGACTTCAGCCACCGTTTTGCCCCGGGAAAGATCACAGCCATCCTCGGGCCGAGCGGATCGGGCAAGTCCACCACACTTGCCATGATCGCCGGCCTCTGCGACCCGGACGGCGGGGCTCTCCTTGGTGACGGGTCGGACCTCACCCGGGTTCCCGCCGAGCGTCGGGATTTCGGTCTCGTTTTCCAGAACTATTCCCTGTTTCCGCACCTAAGCGTCCAGGAGAACGTCGAGTTCGGCCTGAGGGTGCGCGGGGTCGGCCGGGTCGAGAGGCGGGAAAAAGCCGCAGCGGCGCTGGAGCAGGTCCGGATCGGGCAACTGGCCGGGCGGCGCATCCACCAGATTTCCGGGGGCGAACAGCAGCGGGTGGCACTCGCCCGGGCGCTCAGTTTTTCCCCGCGGCTCCTTTTGCTGGACGAGCCTCTTTCGGCCCTGGACGCCCAACTGCGCGAGGGATTAAGGGGCGAGCTCGGGCGGATTTTGGGGGAACTGTCCCTGACCGCCATCTACGTGACCCACGACCAGGTTGAGGCCATGAGCCTGGGGCACGAACTGATCATCATGCGCGGGGGACGGATCGAACAGGCGGGAACACCGCTGGAAGTGTACACCCGGCCGGCGACCCCATTCGTTGCCACCTTTCTCGGGTGTGCCAACCTGGTGGAGGGCGAGTGCGTCCGGTCCCGGGGTGAGACCAGGCTGAGGCTTCCCTTTGTCGAGCTTGGCGCGCCGGAGGGGACACCGGTCGGTCCCTGCCGGGTTATGCTGCGGCCCGAGGACATCGCGATTGTGGCAGAGGGCGAGGGTCAGATGCGCGGCGTGGTCACCGCGGCGGTTTTCCTCGGCAACCAGGCGCGCCTGACCGTGAGCGCGGGCGGCTGCGCCCTGACCGTGGATGC
>Ga0209123_1001168_pt1 | contig 27293 bp, 19 predicted proteins | sample BarGraIncu00431A_FD_184500 | JGI IMG/M metagenome (GOLD analysis project Ga0209123, IMG submission 184500) | Arctic peat soil microbial communities from Barrow, Alaska, USA - Barrow Graham LP Incubations 004-31A (SPAdes) (version 2) | ecosystem: Environmental > Terrestrial > Soil > Wetlands >...
CTCTTCGAAATTCTCCGTTCGACTTGCATGTGTTAGGCACGCCGCCAGCGTTCGTCCTGAGCCAGGATCAAACTCTCCATAAAAAGTTATTTCACTTCTCTATAATGAAGAAGATGATTCGCTCATTGTTTTTTGAAACTCTTTCGAGTCTCCTCATTGGCTGTCCTTGTTGTTTAGTTTTCAAAGATCAGAAATTTTATTGGTTAGTATTTCCTGCGCCCGTTTGGGCCGGAGCTACATCTTAGCATTTTCAACTCGCGTTGTCAATGACTAATTTGTTGAACCCTGTGATTACGTTCCGCAGTGTTTTGAACTTGTGTATTACGTTTTGCGGCACTTGAATATACTAACATCTGGTCACTACGTTGTCAACTACTTTTTATATGTTTGTTTTAAGCTACTGCGTGTGTATTTAGCAAAGATAAACAGATGTTGAATGAATCAGAGTACAGGGTTGAAAATGTTTCATCCGCGCCCAGGTACTCTGTCCGGTTCTCTCAATTATTATTTGAATTTTATCAGATAATAATTTTTCTTTCCACGACGTATAATCAGATACTTTCCTTCTATACGTTCCAATTGTGAAACAGATGTTTCTACATCTGTATATCGAATATCGTTAATGTAGATTGCTCCACTGTCTATGGATTCTCGGGCCTGACGCTTAGACGCAACGGCTCCCACTTGAATCAACAAATCGACAAGTCCTATTTCAGGCTGATCGATCGTTGCTGAAGGGACTTCGCTAAATCCTTCTTCAACTTCCGCAGCAGTCAGATTCTTAAGACCGCCTCCGAAAAGTGCGCTTGAAATCTTTTCTGCGCGTTCGAGAGCGTTCTGTCCGTGAACTAGCTTTGTCACCTCTACCGCTAAAGTCCGTTGAGCCCTTCTCTTTTCAGGTGCCTTTTCCACGTCTTGTGCCAATTCTTCTATTTCTTCTATAGATAAGAAGGTAAAGTATTTCAAGAACTTAACGACATCGTGATCATCTGTGTTCAACCAGAACTGGTAGAATTTATACGGAGACAATTTTTCTGGGTCTAACCAAATAGCGCCTGCTTCTGTCTTTCCAAACTTAGTTCCATCACTTTTCGTAACAAGCGGCATGGTTAGCCCGTATATTTCTTTCTCTTCATGAACTGAAGTGCGTCGAATTAAGTCAATCCCAGCCGTAATGTTCCCCCACTGGTCACTTCCCCCTATCTGCATCTCACAACCGTACAGCTCATTTAGTTTTAAGTAATCGTAGGACTGCAGGATCATATAGCTGAATTCGGTGAAGGATATTCCTTTACTCATGCGTGCTTCCACCGCGTCTTTGGCGAGCATAGCACCTAAAGGGAAGTTTTTGCCGATATCCCGAAGAAATTCAATCACTTGAAGGGAACCTAACCAATCGTAATTGTTTGCGAGTATGGCCGGATTTTCTTGGGAATCAAAATCCAAGAATTGTCCAAGCTGATTCTTGATCTTTTGAGCCCACTGTTCAACAACCTCCTTTGGGTTTAATGTTCTCTCCGCTGCTTTACCACTTGGATCTCCGATGAGTCCCGTTCCTCCCCCTACCAGGGCAATCGGTTTATGTCCGGCGAGTTGGAACCGCTTTAAAACTAGTAGCGGCAACAAATGTCCAATATGCAGACTGTCCGCGGTTGGATCAAATCCACAATATAATGTCATCGGTCCTGATTCTAGTCGTTTGCGCAGCGCTTCCTCATTGGTATGTTGATAAATAAGTCCTCTAACTTGCAATTCCTTAAAAATGTCCATAAGCTTAATCCTCCTTATCATGATTTAATTCATCACCCAAAGCCTTGAATGGGCGAAAATAGCAAAATCCCCCAACTCAAGGTTGAGGGACGAAAATACTTCCGCGGTACCACCCACATTGATGTACTATCATTAAAAGTGCACATCCAGCTTAATCAGCGGTAACGAGCTTATCCGAGAGTTGTTAACTCTAGTCATGAGGTGTACCTCTTGGTTTCTGGGTCGGTTTGCACTCTACACCGACTCTCTGCTACCTTCTGCCAAGTCTCTTCTCAATCATACCATTCGCAATATGTACATAAGCTTCTATACGGTATTATATCGTGTCTAAGTCGACCTCGCAACTAGTCTGATGTTTTTCACTGACTCATTCTTCTCAGAATTTCCTTACAATTGTAGAAGTATGATATAATTCAAGAAATTAAAATTATCTATTACCCTCATCTTTTTACTAACAGGAGGTACAAATTATGCCATCATCCCTGAAGCCCACGAAACCGAAGCTTCAAAAGCGCTTATCAAAAGGTCGGATCGCGATCTTGTCCATTGTCAGCGTAATGACACTTATGCTGATTAGCACAGCAATTTATATTGGAATTGCTGCTGCAGGTACTCCTAAATGGGACCCAGCTGGACTTTCTGACCAAAAGGTAAACTCCAATGTTTTTGACATGAACGGCGCCCCATTTGCTCAGTTACATCTCGACGAAAACCGCATAGTTATAAAGTCTGCTGATATACCAGATGTTGTTAAGAAAACGTTTGTCGCTGTTGAAGACAAACGCTTTTACGAGCACTTTGGTGTCGATCCCATCCGAATTATGGGATCAGCGCTTAATGACATTCGCTCGAGAAGTACTAAAGAAGGAGCGAGCACCATCAGCATTCAACTTGCTAGGAATGCTTTTATTAAAGATCCAACCGCAAAAAATTTGACTCGTAAGATTCAGGAAGCAATTATTGCCATCCAACTTGAACGCGAATACACAAAAGATGAAATCCTTACGTTTTACCTCAATAGAATTTTCCTGGGTGAATCATCGTTTGGAATACAGTCTGCCGCCCAAACCTACTTTGGCGAAGATCTGAAGAATTTAAAACCTGATCAGATTGCACTCTTAGCAGGTTTGCCACAAGCTCCCAGTCAGTATAATCCTTATGTTCATCCCGAATCAGCGAAGAACCGACGCACCATTGTGTTAGGGGTCATGCGAGATGCGGGACTCATTTCCTCTACAGAATATGATAAAGACAAAGAAGCCCCTTTCACCTATGTTGATAGCATGAAGAAAACCCAGGCTGGGGGGCTGAAAACATTATCCGATACCAAATATCCAGCTTTTGTAAGTAAAGTCATTGACGAACTAGAAACTGATTATCATCTTTCCGAAGAACAAATCTTCAGCGGTGGTTTACAAATTTATACAACCGTCAATCCAAAAATTCAGGATGCTGTTGAATCTGCCTTTGCTGACCCGGCCAATTTCCCCAAAGGATTCGATAGCACGTTGATCCAAGGCGCGATGACTGTCATTGAACCTTCGACCGGAGCGATTCAAGCGATGTCTGGTGGTCGTAACTATAAGACCGGTGACTGGAACCGGGCCTGGCAAACCACACGTCCACCTGGATCAACGATTAAACCGTTGGTCGTCTACGGACCGGCCATTGAAAAAGGCGGCTATTTCCCCGGTACCGTTCTTGATGATATGCCTGTGACCTACCCTGGAAACCCACCCTGGACGCCCACTGATTTCGATACAATAGACAGAGGCTGGAAAGGCCTTATTACCATGCGCTATGCCCTTGAAGACTCTGTCAATATCTACGCCGTTAAGTTACTAAACCTTATTGGGGTTGATTATGGCTGGACGTTTGGAAAAGACAAGCTCGGACTCCCACTCGAGGATAAACATAAGGTTTTGAGCTTGGCTTTAGGTACTCCATCTTTATCCACGTTAGATATGGCATCTGCTTATGGGATTTATGCCAACAACGGCGTTAGCGTCACCAACCATGTCGTTGTCAAAGTCTTAGACGACAATGGAAATAACTTAATTTCCCCTAAAATTACGAAAAACCGCGTCATGAAGGAAACCACAGCTTATATTATTAATAGTATGTTACGAAGCGTTGTGACCGACGGAACTGGTACTAGTGCCCAAATCGGGAACTGGGCTATTGCAGGTAAAACCGGTACCACTTCGTTGGAGCCTACTTTATATGGCAATAAATCTGGTAATCCAGATGCCTGGTTTGCCGGCTATACTCCGAATTACGCTGGAGTTGTCTGGATGGGCTACGATAAAGACCCCGACAGACAGCATTATTTGCGACAAGTCCACGGTGGTAGCTTCCCTGCCCAGATCTGGAAGAAAGTCATGACGGCCGCGCTTCAGGATCTCCCTGTGCAGACAACGTTTGCAATGCCCGCGGGGATAATCAACGGCACCTTTGATACGAAATCAGGGTTACTGCCCAGCAAATTAACGCCAACCAAGTTTATCGCAACGGAAATCGCCGCCCAAGGAGATTTCCCCACTAAGTATAGTGATGTATGGATTCAAAAAACTGTGGATGCAGCACAACCGAACATGTTAGCCTCTCCAAATTCAGGGAATACTTTAGTCAAAACATTCTTGAATTTACCCGGTCGGAGTCCGTCATGGGTATGGCCGTCCAATGAGGCGCCCTACAAACCACCGACTCAGATGGCTGTTCCAGGTCCAATAATACAACAGCCTCCAATAGGGGGGGCTCCCGTGGATCCCACGCTTCCTGCCCCCACACTTGGACCAGTTGATTACAAACCAAAAGCGTTTAAGGCAGTGATCCCCATGACTGTGCTGCCTGACAACACGGCAGATACCGTTATTTTCTACCTCCAGCGTCCGGGCCAGGCCCCTAAAGAAATCGCCACCATTGAGGGTTCAAAATCAGTATCGACCTCCATTTCCATTTCACTTGATGAAAACGGCAAACCTCCCGTTGCTGGTGACTATGTCTTCTATGCTGTATTTAAGAACCGTGACGGATCAGGCGTCGGACCGGCTTCTGGGAGTGTTAAATTAACCATACCCGGCTAAAATAAAGTTCAACCGTAAGGAGGGCATTAGCCCTCCTTATAAACTATAAACAGCACTATAACCCATATGGGTTATAGCGCTGTTTATAGTTTAGGCCGACCTCTTATACTCGCTCATCTTATAGCGCTTTTGTTACTTTAGCTCAACCACCGTAACTCCGGAGTCCCCTTCTCCATATTCCCCGATTCTGAAGCTTCGAACATGCGGGTGTCCTCTTAAGAAATCCTGTATACCCGCACGCATGGCGCCTGTGCCTTTGCCATGAATGACGTAAATCAGTCCGATTCCACCAAGAGTAGCATCATCTAAATATTTGTCTAGCGCATATGTGCCCTCCTCGACGAGCATCCCTCTCAAATCGATTTCGCTGCGAATCCCCTCGGCTTTCTGAAACCCAAGGTTCACTTCTCTCGAATATTTAGGGAGTATTTTCTTTTCCTCATGAACTAACTTTAATTCGGCCAACGGAACCATAATTTTCATAATACCGACTTGTACTAGAACTTCTCCGTTGGAATTAGGCAGTTTTAAGACTTGCCCTTGCTGCCTAATCTTAGTCATATTAACCATCTGTCCAAGCTTAATCTGCTTTGCTGATAATTCACTGCCCGAGCGTTTTACTTGTCGACCATTATCAAGCTTCGAGGATATACGCTGAAATCCCTGACGAGCCTTTTCTATATCTTGTTGTTGTTTGTTCTCCTTTTTAAGCGCCTGTTTTAACTCTTCTATTAACTCATCCGCTTCCCGCTTCGCCTTTCGAATAAGTTCACTGGCCTCATCCTTTGCGAGAGCCAATAGTATGTCAAATTCCTCGTCTAAAAGTATTGTCTTTTCTTGGAGATCCTTACTCTGCTTTTCTACCGCTTGCCGCCCTGTTTTGGCCATCTGCTTCTCTAATTCGATTTCCCGGTGGGTTTCTCCCAAGTTTTCAATGAGATCTGCCACCTGCATCTCTCGTTCCGTTACAAATGTATTCGCTTTTTCAAGGACTCGCTCGCTTAAGCCCAGCCTTCCAGCAATCGTAAATGCATTACTTTTACCGGGTATCCCAATTAACAAGCGGTAGGTCGGACGCAAGGTCTCCATATCAAATTCAACTGAAGCGTTTTTAACACGCGGGGTTTCATAGGCAAACGTCTTTAAAGCACCATAGTGAGTTGTTGAAACCGTTCGGCAGCCTCTCTCATGCAGTTCAGCCAAGATACCCATCGCGAGGGCCGCACCTTCAGTCGGATCTGTCCCAGCCCCAAGTTCATCGAGTAATACCAGTGACTGCCCGTCTGACTTGTTGATAATTTCTACGATGTTTTTCATATGCCCGGAGAAAGTACTTAAGGATTGCTCAAGGCTCTGTTCGTCCCCAATGTCAGCAAAAATCTGGGTGAAGATCCCCATACGAGAGTCGCTTTCCGCCGGAATATGTAGGCCTGCCTGTGTCATAGCCGCCATAAGCCCCACTACTTTCAGCGCCACCGTTTTGCCCCCGGTATTGGGCCCAGTAATCACCAACGTGTCAAAATCTATCCCTAATTCTATAGAAAGCGGGACAACCTTCCCTATAATCAACGGATGTCGTGCCTGAACAAGCTTCACCTGCTGTCCTAAGACCAATTCCGGCGCACCTGCGTTCATTGTTTCACTCAAATGAGCTTTAGCAACCACTAGATCTAAGGTGCCCAAGGCTTCATGAAGTTCTGCCACAGCATCACCCTGTGCCTCAATTTGCGCCGAGAGCATTTGGAGAATTCGCTGAACTTCACGTTGCTCCCTCAAAATCACTTCACGCAGTTCATTACCCAGATGTACCACGGCCATCGGTTCGATAAACAGCGTTGCACCGCTTGCTGATTGATCGTGGACAATCCCTGGAAAAGCTGTGCGGTATTCCTGCTTGATCGGTAGCACATAGCGATCCGAGCGTTGCGTAATAATGGAATCTTGTAACATTTTCTGATACGTTGAATTCCGTAACGTTCCCTCTAGGCTTTCTCTAATACGTCGTTGCAGGCGCTCTAGAGAGCGCCTTAGTTCTGACAGTATTGAGGATGCATTGTCCGCAACCTTTCCATCCTCCGAAATGCAGCGAGAGATTTCGTCCTCTAGCTCTTTTTGTGGTTCGATCGGTAACACGATCTCCCATAATCCAGGAAACTCATCGTTGGATTCCAGAAGGAGTTGTTTTATTTTTCGCCCCACTCGTAGCGTATCTCTAACTTCGAGTAGCTCTTCCCCAAGAATTAAGCCTCCGCGCAAACAACGCTCAATATAGGAACGGATTTCCTTGGCCCCACGAACTGAAAAAAGGGGATTTCCACGCAGGAGATCCTTTCCTTCCTCCGTTTCTTGCTGTGCCAAGCGTACCGATTCAAAATCAACAAAAGGTTTTAAACCAACGGCAAGTTCCTGTGCACGTGGCAGAATACAATAATCAGCTAAACGTGATAATACCTTCGGGAAATCCAGTTTATTTAGGACTTTATCTTCTATTCCCATAGTTCCTCCTCTGCGCTGGCAATGACTCGAACAGGACGTTCGAGGTTAGAGCATCGCCATGGATGGCTAGATGCCGTGATGGCCGAGTGTCCCTATAGCCATGGATGGCGAGAAGGGACGTACCTTTCTGCTAGTATAGATTTATAGCACGCCTCGGAAGAAATGCCCTTTCGTAAATCCGTCCGGGAAAAGTGAAGTTAAGTCAGCCATTCCCTCTTCCGACGTCCATGATGACTTCTTGCCTTCATACGCTTGATCCCAAGCCTCAACAAACAAACGAACAATCCGCTCAACTTGCCCAGGCGTTTGTCGAGTCAGTTGCAGGCGTATGGTTGAAAACCCCATGCGGCGTATTTGAGCAAGCTCTTCGTAGAGATTGAGTATTTTAACATTAAATAAATGCATTCGGCACGCCTGATCCGTCTCCACCGGGAAATCATAGCGCATCCGATCGCGCAGGAAATGAGGCTCTTGCACGCAAGATCCTGTACAGTGTTGCCCCTTTTTTCCGCCCAACGTTGCCCCTACCGGACAGTATTCACTCACCATCATCTCAAGATCACCAAATGCCAGGAGCTCTACACCCTGCCATCTAGCTAACTGGGCGAGTTGCTCATGGTGCAGTTCTGGAGAAAGCGTTACACCTTTTGCACCTAGCCTCAAAAAGTAAGCGAGGCTGGCTTCATTAAACACATTTAAGGAATAATCTAGTTCAAACGGCCAATCCTCATCAATTGAACTCATGATCTCCAGCTCTCCTAGGTTTGAAATCATGAGTTTGGGTTTTTCCGCCCACCCTGCTGCCGTATTAAGATCGGACAAAAGATTCGCACTCTGCGCCTCATTTAAGATTCTAGGTAAACGCCAGGCACAATCAACGCCGAGCTTTCTGCAATTTTCGAAACTTGTGCGAATCTCTTCCAGCGAAAACCCACGCCTGGAGCGCCAATGTTCCCCACCAATAAGCACCCGATTCGCTCCCGACTTTAGCGCAGCATGTAGCGTTTCAACATCACTCACAGCCACAGATATTTGAGGTCTGGAACTCATCGTTAAACTGGCCCGTTCTTCCGCCTGGCGCTGCTTCCAACGTTGTATTCTCTGCCCATACGTGTGCCGATCGACTTTTGGCCGAGGCGCTGCTTGTAGTAATGCTTCAACAGCTTGGCGGCGCATTTCATTGAGGTCACTGACCGGCAGCATGATGCCTTCGTCAACTTCCAACTCCAACTTATCTAGCCAAAAGGGCGTTGTCCCTAATCGACCAAATTGTTGGAAGGCATAGTCCCTCGTCAAAGGTCTTTTCAAAGCCGTTTGTGCTTCACCCACCGAATAAACGGTGACTCTACGGTCGCACTCCATGACGTCCAATTGCAATTTTTCACCAACATGTCCCGATAGCCGCATGGTTAGGGGACTTTTTCGTTGCTCCCGTCCCTCTTGGAAACTCACACGGGCCTTTTCCATCAACAACGCATCATTGGTCTTAAAGACTCGGTCTCCTGGCTGAGCCATCCCAAAAAACTCAATCTGCACCGTTTCTCCTCGTAATCCTTCGACAACCTCTGTTAGGTACTTCCAGATCTTCCCAATGGTCGCCCCTTCCCGTCCACGACCTGTCCAAAATTCAATTCCGTCTCCAGGGTGCAAAGCGGCCTCCAGCTTGATCGATAATCGCCCAGTGTCAAATCCGATCACCCGTCCGAGTCGCGTCCCTCGGTTATTCGGACGGCTATAGCTCATCAGTTCCGCGCCGAGGTTTTCCCTGAAATACCCACTGGTAAAATCTCGGTTGAAAATCTGGAGTAATTCTTGATGTTCTTCAGGGGTAAGCAAGGGACTACCTTCCACTTGATCTTCAATCCGATCTAAGGCTTGTCGGTAGAGCCGAATGACCGTTGCCACGTACTCCGGCCGCTTCATTCTTCCTTCTACCTTAAGGGAATGGATGCCAATGCGTTTTAACTCCGCCAGTTCCTCCGCCAAATTTAAATCCCGAGGACTTAACAAGTGTTCTCCTGTTTTTTGTTGTACTAAAAGGTTCTGATGCTCTTTATTCACGAGCTGGTACGTCATCCTACAAGGTTGCGCACACGTACCACGGTTCCCGCTCCGTCCCCCTATAAAGCTTGACATGAGACATTGCCCAGAATAGCCCACACAAAGAGCTCCGTGCACAAAGACTTCTAAATCTAGCGGTGTCTGATCCGCAATTATTTTCATTTCAGCATCTGAGGTTTCCCTGGCCAAGACAGCACGGCAAAATCCCAGCCCTTCCAAGTGATGAACACCCCAACTTGTATTCACCGTCATTTGTGTACTAGCATGGGTTTCCATTTCCGGAAGAATCGTATGAATTAGCTCTGCCACTCCAACATCTTGCAAAATCACGGCATTGACACCGATTTCATGTAAGGTAAAGAGATATTCCATGAGTTCCTGAAACTCTTGGTCTGCAACCAGAATATTCACCGTCACATACACCTTAACCTGTCGTTCATGGGCATAACGCACTGCCTTTTGCAACTCTTCTACATCAAAATTTGCAGCGCTCGCCCTGGCACTAAAATTTTTCCCGCCCAGGTAAACTGCATCTGCGCCATTTTCTACGGCCGCTTTGAAAGCATCAAAGCTTCCTGCCGGTGCCAAAAGTTCTAGCGGTTGAGTTTGGTTGGTCTTTATTTCATTCATTGTGTTTATTCCCCTGTTTCTATATTAAGTCATACTGTAATTTCAAATTCCTGTGCTTGTTCAGCCATAGCTTAATTATAATTGTTTCCCTTTCGTTTGTACAATGAGCGCTTTGTGAAAAATGACAGTGTACTGTTGATGGTACACTGCCGTCGTATGGCATTTAGAAACGGTACTCTAGTTGCGTTACAGGTTTCAAATTTGCCAATCGATCGGAGTCTTTCCAATAGAACTTAAGAAGTTATTTGATTTAGAAAAGGGTTTACTTCCAAAGAATCCTCGATATGCAGATAGGGGGCTTGGATGTGGAGATTTTATTATATAGTGGTTCGGATTCGTAATTAGGGCAGATTTTGAATGAGCATTGTTTCCCCAAAGAATAAACACAATGGGGTCCTGCCGCTCGTTTAATAGAGTCATCACCTTATCTGTGAATGTTTCCCAACCAATGTTTCTATGAGAGTTTGCCTGACCAGCTACAACCGTCAGTGCCGTATTTAATAAAAGTACGCCTTGATCTGCCCATTTTTTTAAAGATCCATGATTCGGTAGCGTGCAATTTAAATCGCTCTGAAGTTCCTTAAGAATATTGACTAAGGACGGTGGTGGCGTTATTCCTGGTTTAACAGAAAAACTAAGACCCTGCGCCTGGTTTGGGCCATGGTAGGGATCTTGACCCAGAATAACGACCTTTATATCTTTATAAGCCGTATAACAAAGGGCATTAAAAATATCGTGCATATCCGGGTAAATTGTCTTTGTTTTGTATTCCGTAATCAAAAATTGTCGTAATTGTTGATAATAGTCCTGCTTGAATTCATCATCTAATAGACCTTGCCAGTCGTTCTTAAAAATCATCATAAATATCACCCACATGGATTATATCATAGTTCAGTCGTGCCGCCGCCCAGACCCAATTGCTCCCCTAGTTACTTAACTTCAGTTAATAGCTGAATAATGCCCGGAGTCACTTCTTCAAGGTTATTCCATTCGGGCCATTGTACCGGCTGATTAGACCAACATAGTGCAGGCACAGGGTTTGTCGTATGCCCTTTCACTGAAAAATCTTCGATATTGCCATGATCACTGGTCAGTATCCAAGCCACATCTTCTTGCTCCTTAATAACTGAGAGAAAACCTCCAATAAAGTCATCAATACGTTCAACTAAACGAACAGCTTCATTCCAAAGCTGCTTGTGGCCTAGAACGTCCGTCTGAAAAAATTCATATAACGTGAAATCATAGTTTAATGCCAAGTTTCCTAGATGTTCGCCAGCCTCAAATGACGGAATAATCGGAACCTGCTCTCCAAGTTGTACAAGAATTGCATTGGTCATGTCTTGATAGACCGCTAGTCCCTCCATTAGATCGGGAACACGTCGTAATCGTACGCCTCCCGCTAAGGCTGATAGTGTGGACGCAGAATGTTTTCGTTTTCCGGTTGCAACCGATTGATCATACGCATCTGTAAACGTATTGGCAAACATCACTGTTTTGCCGGCATCCGCTAATTGCCGAAAGATACTCTGATCGGTAATGATTTCAGCCAAGCGTTGATTGGGATATGCATGAAGGTGAAATCCAAGTGCTTTCGCTGCATTCACGCCGGTCCAAAGTGTTGTCTGACCCGTTGCACTCTGAGGCGTACCCGTTACTCCCAGCGTAGGATCTAGCGCTCTATATACCGTCTTATTATGGGTGATGCAACGGCTTCCCCAGAGCAAGTGCCCTCCTAACAGTTCATCGAGAAAAGGGGTTTTTGCCGCAAAAATAGGATTATTGTCTTTTTCTCCTAGGCCAAAACCATCCAGAAAAATCATCACCATGTGCATTTGATTTCTCTCCTTTCCCTCTCTAGTCTATCCAAATTATAAAGAAAACTGCCCGTGTATCGTAAAGGTTGCATAGAAAGAACACGACTAATCAATTGCTAGTCGTGCTCTTAGTACCTCATTGCGCCGTTATGAACTTAAATCAATTCCATTCACAACTTCGCCTAAATTCCCCATAAGTTTATCGTTATTGATAATAATTGCTTTACTTTCACTTAATACTTTTTCCATCTCGACTGCGTCATTTTTTATATCTTTTGACCCCGACTCGATTTTGCTCATTCTTATTCTTTGATGCTCTGTCATTCCCACGATCTTTTCCATATCCATAGAAAATCTTTTGAGATTATCAATTAAAACGCTAATGTTATTATCCATGACAATGGAGGTTTCATTAGCGGTGCCTACATTACTCTCAATGTATCTCATCCTGTCAGCCATAGCTAAAATCATAATATTCATCTCGCTAAAAATCTGTTTGACCGATTCTGTCGATTCCTTTACTTGATCAGACAGTCCTCGCACTTCCTCTGCAACAATTGCAAAGCCTCTTCCCATTTCACCGGCTCGAGCCGATTCTATGGCCGCATTCAGTGCCAGCATTTTTGTCTGCGCAGAAATACCATCAATCCGCATAACAGTGGTCGATGCTTCTTTAAACTTTCCAATTAATTTCTCAAGGGCGTTCTTTTGTCCCTCTATATCGACTCCAATTTGATTCATGTTCTCTACGGTTTCTCTCACTCTTTTTAGCCCTTTTTCTCCAGCCTTAATAGACTCATTGGCTTCGGATAAACTGCTTTTAAAGAAATCTGCGATTTCATTGGACAAGGCATTTACTTGGAGGCCAATTTCAGCAAAGTCCACCCCTATATCTTTCATCTTGTAGCTACTGCTTCCAATGGTTGTCATTTCATTTTTGTACTGATTCATATTGGAAGTAAGCTCCCCTGAAATTTTGCTGATATCCATAATAAATATGTTGGATCGTTCAATCGCTGAGGATTGGAACGTCTCTTTTTCTCTCAGGTTTCTCATCACTGTTTCTAATTTTTGAAAGGAAGTCTCGAGTGCCCGGGAGACCTTTTGAACCTTTGCTTGTTTAATTCCCCCAATAAGTGAGAACACGCACAAAATAAGCGGCGCAAAATCAATGACAAAAAGTAACTTATTATGGTTATGTATGATTGGCAAGCTCACATAGGAAATTGATACACCTTCCAACGCCATTTCAATGATCCCTGCTCCTAAAGGAAACATTAATCCAAAGAGAAACCCCGCCAGTCCATATAGAAAAATAGTTCGGGAGGCGCTGCTTTTCAGCTTTTCCATATATCAGTGCTCCTTAATATATGTTGCAACTACTCAGTTTTTTCACCGAGTAGCTGCATCAAGGTTTCTTGCTCTTCACGTAATTTTGCGAGTTCATCGGCTAAATTCAGGGCGGTTAAAATAGCCATCTGGTGAATACTCAAGCGAGGCATCCGTTGAGCAATTAAACGCATCTTAGTATCAATTTCATGCGCCAACCCTTGGATATACGGCGCTGTCCCATCACCGCGGACCACATGCTTTTCTCCAAAAATCTCAACGGTGATTTTGACTAGTTCATGTGACACATTTTCCCCTCGCTCTCTTAATACCGTTCCAGTTCTTTCATCTTTCCTTCTATTTTCGCCATTCCGCAGCGAACTCCTGCTGAATTCCCTCTAAAATGCGCGAATTTAGAATATTTACCTCTTCATCCGTCAACGTTCTTTCTAAGGACTGGTAACGTAACATGAACGCCAGACTTTTGCGATCCTCTGGTATGGGTTTTCCCGTATAAACATCAAATATTTCTACTTGTTGCAACAATTCTCCACCAAGTTTTCTCATCTTCGACATCACTGCGTCAGCTTGAGTTTCTTGGGCCACGACGACTGCCAGATCCCTTTGTATCGCAGGGAAGCGCGGGATAGAATGGGCCCGGACCGTTTGTCGCATCCGCGCAAATAATGCGTTAAACTCTAGTTCGAATAATACCACCCGCTCAAGGCCCCATTCCTTTTCCAGAGAGGGATGCATTTCGCCAAGAAATCCAATGCATTGGTTCTGGAGATAAATATCAGCGGAACGACCAGGGTGTAGTAATGTTTGATTCTGAGCGATACGGTATTCCAATTTAAGCCCGAATTCAAGAGACACTTCTTCTAAAATTCCTTTGAGATAATAAAAATCATAGTCCACAGGTTGGTTGAGCCAATGCCTTCCACTCATTCCCACCGCGAGCCCGGCCACTCTCAATTCTTCCCTCGGAAGTTTCCGCAAAGGTTGCTCCTCACCCCAATAAGTATTCCCTATCTCGAAAATGCACACATCCTTGTTACGGCGTGCAACGTTGCGGGCAGCTACATCAAGTAGCCCCGGCACAAGAGAGGTTCGCATAACGCCCAATTCCTCACGTAACGGATTGAGCAGGGGAATTGCATGCTTTGCGCTACCCCACTGCGCATCTGCCTCCGCGCGAGTGAACGAATAGGTGATGACTTCATCCATGCCGGTTTGAGCTAAAGCCTTACGCAGTCGACGGCGAAATTCCTGTTCTGGTGTTCTCATGCCTTGCGTCTGATTACCTCGAGGAAGCGTTGTGGGTATTCGGTCATAGCCCATCAGTCGAGCCACTTCTTCTATAAGGTCTTCTTCAATTTCAATGTCTGACCGGTAAGTTGGAATACCAACGTTGAATAGGCCGTCTTGCTCCTGATACGCGAAATTCAAGTTCTCCAGAACTTGGCGAATCTCCGCTGTTTTAAGTTCGACGCCAAGGATGGTGGCAGCATGTTGCACAGAGAGACTCACTTGACGGTGAGGAGGAAGGTGCTTTACTTCATCCAGCAATGCCACAGGACGACCCGCCCCTAATTCTAGGATTAGTTCACAAACTCGTCCTAGTGTCGCCACACACCCATAGGCATTAATTCCCTTTTCGTAACGGTTAGAAGCCTCAGACCTAAGTCCTAAGCGACGGCTTGTTCGACGGACACTAACGGCAGAAAAATGGGCGGATTCAATCAGTAACCGCGTTGTATCTTTCGTCACTTCACTATTTAACCCACCCATTACGCCAGCGACTGCCAAGGGTTGGCGGTCGTCTGCAATAATCAGTGTATCCGCTTGTAGAAGACGTTCAACGCCGTCTAATGAAACAATGATTTCGTTGCGATAGGCACTGCGAACGTGAATGTCCCCACTGATCTTATCTCGGTCAAAGGCATGTAACGGTTGTCCCATTTCCAACATACAGTAGTTCGTAATATCGACAATATTGTTAATAGGGCGAACTCCAGCTGCCTTCAGGCGTCGCTGCATCCACTCCGGAGAAGGAACAATATGGACCTCCTCAACCACTAAGCCCGCATAACGCCAACATAACTCGTCTTCTTCAATCATAATTTGAAGATCGGAGGCCGTCGGCAGGGAAAGAACTTGATCATGTTCAGCCCATTTCGGCAAATGGGGCTTTTTCCCGGTGAGAGAGGCAACTTCACGAGCAACATTCACCATCGCCAAACAATCTGGCCGGTTCGGATAAAGTTCCAAGTCTAAAATGCTGTCTTCTCGTCCTAAATAACTCCCGACATTTTCTCCAATTGGGGCGTCAGGTGAGAAAATGAGGATCCCCTCCGCGCTGCGTTCCAGGCCTACCGTAGACTCAAGAAGCAACTCTTCATGTGAACAAAACATACCGTAAGAGACAACCCCTCTGAGTTTGGACTTGCGGATGGAGAGTCCACTTGGAAGGTTCGATCCGACCAAGGCAGCAGGAACGCGGTCTCCAACCTGTAAATTTTGTGCCGCAGTCACAATCGTAATGACCTCTTGTCCAATATTCACAGCACAAACCAAGAGTCGATCTGCGTCCGGATGTTTTGTTAAGCTAACGATCTCACCGATCACTACTTTTTCGAATCCTTTATTAAGGTCCGCGACATCTTCGACTTCAATCCCGCCACGGGTTAACGTTTCCGCTAACTCTTCTGCACTCTGATCGACATCAACGAGTTCACGCAACCATTCTAAACTGACTTTCATGACGTTTCCCCCTTAAAACTGTTGTAAAAAGCGTAAATCATTATCAAACAAGAGTCTCATGTCTTCGATTCCATATTTTAGCATGGCGATTCGTTCTACGCCCATACCGAAGGCAAACCCCGTGACTTCTTTCGGGTTATATCCGCCCATCTCTATGACCTTTGGATGAACCATTCCTGACCCTAATACTTCTATCCAGCCAGTCCCTTTGCAAAGACGGCATCCCGCTCCCCCACAAAGCATACAGGAAATATCCACTTCTGCGCTTGGCTCAGTAAACGGGAAAAAGCTCGGACGTAAACGAATTTCTCTGGATTCTCCGAACATTTGGCGGGAAAAATTCAAGAGTATCCCCTTCAAATCTGACATTCTGATACCATTGTCTATTACAAGCCCCTCTACCTGATGGAACATCGGAGAATGAGTGGCATCGTCATCATTACGATAGACTGTCCCTGGTGCAATAATTTTTAGGGGGAGCGCTGGAGAGAGCTTCTCCATCGTTCGAATCTGTACGGGAGAGGTGTGCGTTCGAAGCAAAATTTCTTCTGTAATATAGAAGGAATCTTGCATCTCGCGAGCTGGATGATCCTTCGGAAGATTAAGGGCTTCGAAGTTATAATAATCCGTCTCAATTTCAGGTCCTTCAGCAATTTGGAATCCCATACCCAAAAAGATATCTTCGATTTCTTCAACAATCTGTGTAATAGGGTGATGATGTCCACGCTGAACACGAGCCCCTGGTAACGTGATGTCGATGCGTTCCGTTGCCAACCGTTTCTGTAGGAACATCAGGTCCAATTCTGCACTGCGTTCTTCCCACGCTTGTTCCAGACGACCCCGCATCTCATTGACAACTTGCCCCATGACCGGACGCTCCTCCGGAGTTAAGCTCCCCATTTGGCGCAACAAGGCGGTTAACGATCCTTTTTTCCCCAGGATTTTCACTTTGAGCTCTTGGAGCGATTCCGGTGAGTCTAGCTCCTTTAGCTCTCGTAATGCCTCTTCTCCGATACGTTGTATTTCGTTCTTCAAGTAAACCACCCTTTCCAAATACTTCACAGCATCTTAGCCTCGCGGGTCTCTTTTCGCCATTACGGCGCTTTGACATCCTTGCGAGTGTTCTAACCACGACCATCCTTGTTGGAGTCATGGCAATACTCTAATCTCAGGCGTCTGTTTAAGTCTTGGTCAGCGACCATGACTAAAAAAAGACGCCCGTCCCATAAAAGGGACGAGAGTCTACTCTCGCGATACCACCCTAGTTTGGCTAATTAGCCACACTTAAGTTCCCGTTAACGGTGGAAACCGGGCCTACCTCTAATCAGCAGGCCACTCCCAGGCGAAATTTAACCTCTTCTATGATAAGAGGTGGGTACCTTCTTAGCTGGCTCACAGTCTTTGGCCATGCCTCCCTGAAAAGAAAACACTCTTTTTAACCCGATCATCGCATTCATTGATTTCATTGGCATTATAACTTGGTTTACAGAAAATTATAGCATAGCTCTTCTAGGTTTTACAAGAAATCCCTTTGGCGAACAATTTCATAGAGTAATATGCCCGTGGCGATCGCCACATTCAGTGACTCAACCTCTTGATACATTGGGATCGTGATACACTGAACCTCTGCGTTACGAAACGATGGCGATGGCCCATTTCCCTCATTGCCTACAACAAGGGCAAGGGGGCCCTCTGTCAGCTTGGTCTGGTACACCGAGCAGCCTTGGACATCTCCTGTGAAGACATTCATTCCCCGGTCCCGACAAAATTCCAGAATTTCCTCCGGCCGATGATTCCTCAGAAGAACTAGGGAGAAAATAGCGCCCATTGTACTTCTCAATACTTTCGGATTATATAAATCAACCGTTCCCGGCGTCAAACAAACATAACGAACTCCGGATGCCAACGCGGTGCGCAAAATAGTGCCCAGGTTCCCGGGATCTTGAATACCATCCAAAATAAGCACGACCGAATTCCGATCAATTTGTAGATCTGCCCAAGTATAGATCCTCTGGTGAACAACCGCTAAAATCCCTTGTGGTTCTTCTGTTGCACACATCTTACGAAGAACACGCTGATCCACTTCCTCAAAAGGAATACTTCGTTCACAAAGTATTTTATGAAGGGCGTGCCACTCTGGATTCTCACGTTCCTGGCAGAAATAGATCTTCTTAATCGGAGCGTTTCTGCGCACTGCCTCCTCGACGAATCGCCATCCTTCGACCACAAACAGTTGCGCTTCCTCGCGGTTTTTGCGCCTCTGTAAAGAGACCACATATTTTACCTGCTCATTTTGCAAGGACTCAATCATCTATACCACCTCCAAGGGCCAGCCAGTAAATAAGTATGTATATGTAATGAAATCAACGTTATTCTTTCTGACAAGTGCCAAAAAGAGGGTGCATTTGCACCCTCTCAGTTTTCTTATGCGTTGATTTGTAATTTGGCAACATTTACGATTTCTGTAAACGCTGCAGCATCGCTGATCGCGAGATCTGCCAACATCTTTCGATTGACAGTCACTCCAGCTTTCTTTAAACCGTTCATCATGCGGCTGTAGGATAAACCGTTCAAACGGGAAGCTGCATTGATTCTGGCGATCCAGAGCTTACGGAAGTTACCTTTGTTATCTTTTCTATGTGCATAGGAATAAGCTAAGGATTTTAGGACTTGCTCGTTGGCTGGACGGTAGAGTTTACTTTTCGCTCCACGATATCCTTTTGCTAATTTTAATATTTTCTTATGGCGTGCATGTTTGGTGACGCCTTTTTTGATACGGGCCATCCCGAAGACCTCCTTCTAGATCAATTATTTATAGGTAAGCAAGCATACCTTTAATTCGTTTTACATCAGACTTATCCATCACAGTAGATGAGCGCAAATGCCGTTTGACTTTCGGTGACTTCTTCTCTAGCATGTGGCTTGTGTATCCATGCATACGGATAATTTTGCCGGTTCCTGTTTTCTTAAAACGCTTCGCTGATGCACGGTGTGTTTTCATTTTAGGCATTTTATTAATCCCCCTCTCGGTAATTAGTCGTGTTTAAGCGTGGCTAGGATCATAATCATGTTGCGTCCCTCAAGCTTAGCTTCGCGTTCAACAGTACACTCTGCTTTGCAAAATTCAGCGAGTCGCACACATAACGTCTTTCCAAGCTCCGGGTGAGTAACTTCCCGTCCGCGGAACATAATCGTCACCTTAACTTTATCGCCATCAAGTAAAAAGCGTTGGGCGTTGCGAGCTTTGGTTTCGAAGTCATGATCCTCAATGTTTGGACGCAATTTAACTTCTTTAATTTCCATGTTCTTTTGTTTTTTACGAGCCTCTTTGTCTCGTTTGGCTTGCTCGTACTTGTACTTACCGTAGTCCATTAGTTTGCAAACCGGTGGTTTAGCCGTCGGTGCAATCTCTACGAGATCTAAAGATTTCTCGACCGCAATGTTCAATGCGTCTCTGGTGGCCATGATTCCAAGTTGTTCTCCTTCTTCACCGACGAGACGAACATCCCGAACGCGGATTTCGTCATTTAGTCTTAAGTCCTTGCTAATAAGAAACCACCCCCTTAAAATATCAGTTATATAAGTTCAAAACAAAAAAGACGGATGAATATACCACCCGTCTTCTAACAATCGCGAGCAAACACTAAGCTCAGGACCAGAAGATACCCTAGCGACAAAGTGCCGTAAGGTGAGAAGCGGATGGCTTCTGCTTGACTGGAATATCATATCTCAATAACTAGCCTTTGTCAACACTGCATGTTGTCACATCTTTTTAAGCATATACACCTTAAGCATATACTATATTGCCGCTTAGGCTTCTTTAATATTCACTTTATGGATTACCTTACTCTTAATTTCTTCTTGAATGAGTTCAATAAATGCCTCAGTAGTCATTTTTTCTCCAGCATTTCCTTGACCGTATCGCCGAACTGCAACCATATTAGATTCAGCTTCCTGATCTCCTACGACTAACGTAAACGGAATCTTTTCAGTTTGAGACTCTCTAATCTTATAACCAATTTTTTCCTTACGTTCATCCGACTCTACTCGAATATCGAGTTCATTCAGCCGAGAGACCAGTGTTTTAGCATATTCATGATGTGACTCACTAATCGGAAGAATGCGGACTTGAACTGGTGCCAGCCAGACAGGAAAAGCCCCTGCAAAGTGTTCTGTCAATATTGCAATGAATCGTTCTATGCTTCCATACACCACTCGATGAATCATGACGGGGCGATGCTTTTGACCGTCTTCGCCAATATAAGTTAAGTCGAATTTCTCTGGCATTTGGAAATCGAGTTGAATCGTTCCACACTGCCAAGTCCGATCGAGGCAATCCTTCACATGAAAATCAATCTTAGGTCCATAGAACGCTCCATCACCCTCATTGACCTTGTATTCAATACCTTTTTCTTCTAAGGCTTCTTGAAGTGCCTTCGTTGCAGTTTCCCAGTCCTCATCCGATCCCATGGCCCCTTCAGGTTTGGTTGACAACTCAACATTATAGTCAAAGCCAAATATTTTATAGAAATAGTCGACTAGCTCTATTACTCCAATAAGTTCTTCCTTTATTTGAGAAGGGAGCATGAAGATATGCGCATCATCTTGCGTAAAGCTCCGAACCCGCAATAACCCATGAAGTGCGCCGGAAAGTTCATGGCGATGCACTAAGCCAAGTTCCCCAACTCGAAGCGGAAGATCCCGGTAACTGTGCAGCTTTGTTTTATACATAATCATGCCACCTGGACAGTTCATCGGTTTAATTGCATAATCTTGCTCATCAATTTGTGTGAAATACATGTTTTCTTTATAATGATCCCAATGCCCAGATTGTTCCCACAACGAACGATTCAGGATTATAGGGGTCTTAATTTCCTGATATCCGTGTCTCCGGTGCTCTAGCCGCCAGAAATCCTCCAGTGCATTACGTAAGATCATGCCCTTAGGATGAAAGAAAGGAAAGCCAGGTCCTTCTTCGTGTAGGCTAAAGAGATCAAGTTCTAAGCCGAGCTTACGATGGTCGCGGCGCTTAGCTTCTTCCAACTTAAACAGGTGATCTTCCAAATCTGACGCTTTCGCAAAGACGGTACCATAGATCCGCTGAAGCATTTTATTCTTCTCGCTGCCCCGCCAGTAGGCACCCGCCAAGGTCATGAGCTTAAAAGCTTTAATATTCGCTGTTGAAGGAAGATGTGGCCCCGCACAAAGGTCTGTAAAATTCCCTTGAGTGTACATTGAAATGGTGGCGTCTTCTGGTAGGCCCTCGATGAGTTCGACCTTATATTTTTCACCCAGTTCACCGAAATGAGCCAGTGCCTCTGCTCGCGAGACTTCTTTCCGTTCAAAAGACTGCTTTTCCTTCACAAGCCGGACCATTTCTTTTTCAATGCTTGCCAAGTCCTCTGGAGTAAAGACATGCTCCGAGTCAAAGTCATAATAATACCCTTTCGCAATCGACGGTCCAATCCCGAATTTTGTCCCCGGAAATAGATTTCCTACAGCTTGAGCCATTAAATGTGCGGTAGAATGCCTTAAAACGTTTAATCCTTCATCGCTATCAATCGTTACAATTTCCACCGCCGTATTTTCTGTCAGAGGATAAGTTAGATCCTTCATCATATCATTGACTTTCCCCGCTACCGCCGCCTTCGCTAATCCCCGAGAAATGATGGATGCAAGTCCTGCTAATGTCGTTCCTGTCTCGACCTCACGAATTGAACCGTCTTTTAAGGTGACCTGAATCATTTAAATCACTCCTTATCTATATAATAAATAAAAAACTCCCGTCCCTACTAGGGACGAGAGTTTACTCCCGTGGTTCCACCCAATTAAAAGGTCATAAGCATTACCTTTCACTCGATATCCCTTAACGCGGGGCACGGTTAAGCTTACTTATTTCAGCCCAACACTCTAGGGTGGTTTTCTCCTGTACGTTCGTGAGAAATGCTTTCAGCCATGACATTTCATCTCTTGTGCGACAGATCAGGATACTGTCCCTTTCAACGATTTACAATATATAACCTTAAAAAATCATTGTTTGCAAATTATTTTAGTAGAAATTTCGTAAGTTTATTATACCAAAGATCCTTCATATGTCAAAATTTTTCACACAAAGAACACCCTTTACAATCGTGCACTCTGTCCCCAAAGACACTTCGAATAGTTTTCAAAGTATCTTTGAATCCCTCATAACGGATATGCAGCGTGATTTGGTGGGGGGCAACGGAAATCAAAGCACTTACCAATAAATCTTCATACCCTAATTCGTGGACGTTGTCCAGTTGGTAATCTTCAAGGAACTGATGTGTCACTTCGACTCCCTTATCATTATACAGATGAAATTTTCCTTCTGGAGTCATTCCAACGTGTAAACATTCTAACTGTGGTTTTTGGCTATCCACAAAATGTTTTAATAGCAAAATAAATTCCATGTATTCTTTGTCAACAACGTACTCGTCCAAGGCGTACTCAACAGCTTTATTGACTTCGCTTTTATACTCCTGAGCACGAAACTGCAAAAAACCCTCGATATCAAAGACAGCACTATGATCTAAGCAACTTAGAATCTGGGTAACGAGGCTTGTTTTGCGGTTGACACTATAACCTCTCACTTGCCCTAGACCTTTATTTAGAAAATGCAAAGCCTTGTTGGTTACTATTTGCCAATTATCTTCCATTAAATGTTCTTTTTTCTGGATTATCCGAAGGACATGTTCTTTTTCCCAATGTCTCAAAATTGTCTCTGCCAAGGCATTTGCCAAGTAATACCGATGAATCTTTTCAACAATCGTCTCATCTTCAGTCGCCTCAATTGGAGTGTCATGAAACTTGCACTGAATCAGCCAGCGTTTTCCCTGCCGAAGTTCAACGATCTGTAAAGGAAGCTTTTCTTGATCACGCAGTTCGCGTAAGCATTCGCAGATACTCTCCCGGTAATATTGTGTTCCTAATTGCACGGAATGTTCCACTGGCATCCCTCCTACTAGAGTATATGAACAGGTTTAAGTCATATTTCAGTTGGGCCAATCTCTAAGCACATTTTCTTAATATATATTTTAGAAAAAATGAAGTACTTTCCTAATGTTCCCATAAAACTGGGATATCATTCCTTTTGCCTAAGAACCTAGCGTCTAACTGACTGATCACACAAAAATACAAGGGGCACAAGTTGTAACCATAAATTTAAAAAGATAACCCACTGACCTAAATCAGTGGGTTATCTGTGAGTTTAAAGAAAGACGATGGATTATGTTGAGCCTTGGTGTGGTGAAGTTATACTCCACCTATCGTAATTTCACTTTATTCGTCTGCACTGAGTAAAAGTTCCTTAACATAGTTTGGTAGAGCAAAGCACCCTTTATGGATTTCAGTGTTGTAATACTTTGTTTTCAGTCCTAGACTGTTCCACGCTTGCTCGTTAATATCAGTGAGTGGATCATACGTTTTTGAGGCAAAGCCAAACAGCCAATGACCAGACGGATAGGTTGGGATGTGGGCCTGATAAACCCTGCAAACTGGGAAGAATTCTTGAATCCGCTTGTGTGCTCTTTGCATGGACTTAGCATACTCCACATAATAGGGACTTTCGTGCTGATTGACAAGGATGCCGTCTTCTTTCAGAGCCTTATAGCAATTACCGTAAAATTCCCTTGTAAACAGCCCTTCTCCTGGTCCGAAGGGATCCGTAGAATCAACAACGATCAGATCATAGGCATTTTCTTTGGACCGAACAAATCTCAAGCCGTCCTCATAAAATAGCGTCACTCTTGGGTCATCTAGCTTGCAGGCTGTCTGTGGCAAATATTCTCGGCACACCTCAACCACCATTTTATCAATTTCCACCATGTCAATGTGTTCAATGGTGCTGTAGCGCGTCAGCTCTCTGACTGTCCCGCCGTCCCCTGCACCAATCACCAAAACATTCTTAATCTTAGGGTTGGTCGCCATTGGCACATGGACAATCATATCGTGATAGATAAATTCGTCCTTTTCAGTGACCATCATTAAGCCGTCCAGAGTAAGAATATTACCAAATTCCTGAGAGTTGAATACGTCAATTCGTTGAAATTCGCTCTGCCCCGAATAAAGAGGCTTATCCACCTTAATCGAAAAACGAACGTTTTCTGTGTGCTGTTCTGTATACCATAATTCCATGTTATGATTCCTCCACTATTTTAATGTTTTCAACGGACATATCCTCTGTGCCTGTCAGGAAACAGCCCTTGGCCTTGGAATAGGTAATATAATCAATAATTTCCTCGGTGATCCGTTCTCCTGGGGCCAAAATAGGAATACCGGGTGGGTAAGACATCACAAATTCTCCACATATATATCCCGTGCTGTCTTTGATTGCGACAGAATGTTTATTGGAGTAGAAGGCTTGCTGAGGCGTCATCACTACATCTGGATTAATGTACTCATGATCTAGCATCCCCGCTTTATCCTTCATATAAAGTCTTTTTATTTCAGACAGAGAAGACACAAGACGTTCCAAAGCCAACTCGCGATCCCCAACGGAGATGATGGCCAGTATATTGCCGATGTCGCCCAACTCAATTTGAATTCCGTAATCATCACGCAGAATATCATAAACCTCAATGCCTGCTAGCCCTATTTCTCTAGTATAGACAGAAAGCTTTGTATGGTCAAAATCAAACACCGAATCCCCATTAATAAGTTCTGAGGAGAAAGCGTAGTATCCGCCAATTTTGTTGATTTCTTCCCGCGCATAGTGGGCCAGGGAGGAGACTTTCTGAAAAATTCGTTTGCCGTCTAAAGCCAGATTTCGCCTGGAAATATCGAGAGAAGACAACAGTAAATAAGAGCCACTGGTCGTCTGGGTCAAGTTAATCGTTTGCCGCACATGGCCTGTACTAAGCCGACTACTTTTTAACAAAAATGAACTTTGGGTCAACGATCCGCCTGTTTTATGCATACTAACTGCCGACATATCGGCTCCTGCCGCCATCGCACTGACGGGCATATTTTCACCGAAGTAAAAGTGGGTACCATGCGCTTCATCCACAAGTACCAACATATTATGGCGATGGGCGAGCTCTGTAATAGACCTTAAATCGGAACAGATACCGTAGTACGTCGGATTATTAACGAAAATCGCTTTGGCATCAGGGTTTTCCTCGATAGCATTTTCGACCTCAGCGACAGACATGCCTAAAGGGATACCCAACAGTTTATTCACACCGGGATTAACATAAACAGGAATTGCACCACTAATAATAAGGGCATTGATGGCACTTCTGTGGACATTGCGAGGCATAATAATTTTGTCGCCATATTTGCATACGCTCATAATCATGGCCTGAACAGCTGCTGTAGTACCGTTGACCATGAAAAAGACGTGATCTGCACCAAAAGCATCTGCAGCTAACTCCTCCGCCTCCTTGATTACGGAGATGGGATGGACAAGATTATCAAGTGGCTTCATCGAATTAACATCTACTGAAAGACATTTTTGCCCCAGAAAATTCGTGAGCTCAGGGTTTCCTTTGCCCTGCTTATGACCGGGCACGTCAAACGGTACCACCCGCATCGATTTATATTTTTCAAGGGCTTCATATATGGGCGCCTTGCCTTGCCAAAGTGAATGCATGAAAAGCACCACCTTTCTTTCATCACAATAAAGTAGACGTTCATGCCGCTAAAATATATTTATTTGAATGTCATTGCAGATTCATTTGTCTTAGCGCATCTCTTATTTAAGGGTTGATACATTTACATGTATCTTTTGAAAGCCTTATTTAATAGATTCCTTGTTTAAAAACAACATAATTAGTATATTAGACAATCATAAAAATATCAATTAAACTGCGAGTCAAGGTTTCGTCAATTCGTTTCAATTGTGTTTAACACTTGTACCCATAGTCACTCTATTTCTGCCTGTTCTCTTTGCTTCGTATAATGCCGTATCTGCCATCTCTACCATCCTATTGATATCACTCACCGTATCGGGGTAGATTGCGACGCCAATGGACACAGTGATGTTAATAGCTTCACCATTAATCAAATAAAATTTATGTTCCTGAACGGCTAACCTAATTCTTTCTGCAACTTCCAGTACTTTATCTCTTGGACAATCCGTCATTAATACCGAAAATTCCTCTCCCCCATTTCGAGAGACAACGTCGGAATGACTACATGATCGTAATAAGATGAGACCGAGGTCTTCAAGGACTTTATCACCATTTTGATGTCCATACGTATCATTAACCTTCTTGAAAAAGTCAATATCAATAAAAAGCATCGTAACTAAACTATTGCTCGACAATTCACTCATTATTTTATTTAACTCGCTATCAAACTGTCGAACATTATTAAGACCAGTTCTGTGATCCGTAGACGAATCGTGTTGATATTTCCTATAAGTGAATTTTGATAGATTCAGATACGCAACATAGAGATAAACAAGTGTTGAAACCATGGCTGTGCAAAGCCAATAGACAAAAAGTGTTTTGATTAATAACATTTGATTCGTAATTAAGACTATCAGTGCAAAACTAGGCACTATTAGTATAAAGAGACTCATAATTACCCATTTTTTCCGTATGCTCATGATGAGTTGAGACGTCAATCCACAGCCAATACTAGTGACGATCATTGCTATTGTAGCTATGACCGATGAAAAAGTTAAACCGGCATAAAGTAATCGATAGATCCCCATGATTAATCCTGTTATAATCGCGGATGTTAGACCGCAATAAGTTGCAGCTAGAATTATTGCTATGTTTCGGAAATCTAAAATTACGCCGGGCACAACCTGAACGCTGTTCGCCATCAGGATTATTCCTAATATACCCGACATTAAACTAAAAAGAAATCTTAATTTCAACGGTGAAGAAGGCGTGACGTCTTTATTAATAAAAATCTGGTTCCCTATACTTACGATAGCAATCACTGTGGTTGCGTTTAAAAAAAGGTCTTTTAGCAATATTTCAACTCCTATATTTCCGACTCTTATAAAGAGAATTATTTATTTCTTTCAACAAGCTAACCCAGTCTATCATTTTTTAGCTCAAAGAATAAGATTAATACGAAAAATTTTATATTTCCAAAAAAATACGTGAGGTAATCACAATTTGCGGTGCTTTTATTTCTTATGAAATAGTGAATCAAACCTGTGTGCAACACAAGCATCGTCTTTGTGTTTTGTCTATCTAAGACTGTTCCTAACTTAGGGTTCAGTAAAGTATTTCATTAATTTCCTTTAAGAACCGTAAACAGCCTGTTTTGAAGCTCTCTGAGCATTCTATAGGTAGAAAACAAGACCCCACTGACTTTAGATCAGCGGGGTCTTGTTTTCAGTGTGAATTTTGGGTGGTTGACTCTT
>Ga0209123_1001170_pt1 | contig 27258 bp, 23 predicted proteins | sample BarGraIncu00431A_FD_184500 | JGI IMG/M metagenome (GOLD analysis project Ga0209123, IMG submission 184500) | Arctic peat soil microbial communities from Barrow, Alaska, USA - Barrow Graham LP Incubations 004-31A (SPAdes) (version 2) | ecosystem: Environmental > Terrestrial > Soil > Wetlands >...
ACAACCTCTGCGACTTGAGCTGCCACTTCAGCGAAGGCTGTTGAAAGGTTAAACATCATAACCATAACATAGGAAATCATAATGGTAAATACTTTTTTCATGTTAAATTCCTCCTGTATTGTTTTTATTCTTTAGAATACCGAACTACATCAGACTTTATACTTTCACAATGGAAAAGACAAAGACGTCATACAGGTAATTAGATTACCTGTAAGACGTCTTTGTCCTCAATAAACAGAAAAATCCTTCACAATAATATGCGAAGGCATCATTGCCGTTTCAATATAAAGTTTATAAGCCGAAGTATAACAGTATTTAATATCCCTGTCAAGAAAAAAATGTAGAAGAAAAGGTAACTAAAGTTAAAGAAACATGGATAGAGTTGATACGTTATAATTAACATCATATTTCGACTGAGGCACTAAACTGATTGTGCAGAACGGTACAATGTTGTACCGTTCTGTTAATCGAAGGGGTTCATAATACTAAAGGCAAAGAATTAAATGCAGCTAGAGGTGGGTTATAGTGTTGGCACGCTTATTGCATAGTTACTGTGTAGTGACAGTGACAGATTTTGCGATATGTATTCACGTTAATGATGACGCTAAAAAAGTCTCCCAATCACGTGGCTGATCCGCAAGGTAGTATAAAAAATATCGGAGGTAACAGATATGTCTATTATGGATTTAATTAAAAAAGGGAAAAAAACCGTCTACAAAAGGCACGCAAAAAAGACCTTACAGGAGAAAGTGGCCGGGGCGGCTATCGGATTAGCGGCTGGGGTAGTTGCTGGCGCTCTTTTGACACCTCAGTCTGGCAAGGAAACTCGGGAGGATATTGCCAACGCTGCCAAGGAGATTCCTGAGAAAGCTAAGGAAATATTGGAAATGGCCAAGGAAAAAGTGGAAGAAGCCAAAGAAAAACTGACGGCCAGAAAGAATAAATTAGCTGAGGAGCCAGAACTGAAGGGATAAAATTTATACAAGGAACTGGACAAAATACTGGGAGGTAGATAAAAATGTTATACACGATTGTGGCTGTGATTCTGGCGGTTGTAATTATGAAATATTTTGGCATCTTATAATTGGTGATTATAGGAGATTACCTACTTTAATATTTTGGAAATAATTCATAAGCATCATGTGGTGATCAGTATCTGGGATAACCTCGCCAGCCAATTCTTCAAAGACTTTCCATTTTAATCTGTAACAGCTTGTACGTCATAGAGAAATTGTCAGACGAGGACCAGTGTCGATCATTCACATTTGTTATAGAAAACAACTAAAAAGGGGAGAACATAAACAATGAAAATAGTTAGCTTACGTATTTTGTTGGTTTTGAGCTTATTACTAGGATTTGGGACTGCTGGTTCAGTTTCGGCGGAGACATTACCATCGGTTAATGTAACCATCGAACAATGGACAGGGAATAATTTCACCTTTCTTGCTTTGCCCGAGGGTGCCCAATCAGATGGATATGAGATATTTACAGAAGAACAAGTAAATCAGGGGTTAAATGGAGATCGTTCAGTGCGCATTTCCTACGCTGGCCATGTTGGCAAAGAAGTCACAGTTACAGATGTAGTACCATTTGGAGTTGGCGACAGTCAGCAAGAGTATATGATACATATGACAGTCAATGACACCGGAGAAAAATTAGTTGGCCGTAGTATGCGCAAGCAATTAGGCGGATTGGTGTTAACAGCTGATCTAGATAAGGCTCGGCAACAGTTTTTAGGTAAAACTGTATACCCTAAGTTTAGAGAACTATCAGCAGTATATGTCCCTGGTACAACGCCGCGAGCAGTAGCCACTAAAATTGGTAGTCCAGTGGCAGTTGTTGACGTATATACAGGTTATCAATCTCAAGAGCCTATTAGTTTAGTTGTCTTAGTGAATGGGGAAAAAGCAATTGTACCCATCGCTTATAGTTGGACCAATTTTCCAGTTTCATCTTGGACCCAGACTGCTCCATGGCAAAATGCTTTGTTTATAGAAGATCCAAGAATTAGCCTTGGAGGATCTCAGGAGTTGTGGAATCAAATTGAAACCGGGATCGTAGAAGAAGGTATGACCAAAGGGCAAGTACATCTTAGTTGGGGCAAGCCATTTAGCACCGAAGCCAATGATTCAGTATGGACCTATGGTACTAAAAAGCTTAGCTTTGATGGCGATGTATTGCATTCCATTGAAACTATTTCAACAAGTAAATAAGAAGTTTTTAATAATGATGGGATAACTAATAAAATGGAGCAAATTTCTAAATGAAATTTGCTCCATTTTTTACTCTATCACACACTAGGAAGTATAATATTTTTGCCCTTTTAGAGAGCGTCTCTTCTGACCTCGCCTTCTTAGTTTCAAATGCTATAATTTATTAGAATATTGTGATAAAAATGGTGCTAAGTTCATTATTTCCGGTAGTTATGGACGATTTAGGGATTGTTCAAGAGAAAAGATTTATATATAATTAAGATAAATAAAGCTTGAATGGAGGAAATCTAATGAAAAAACTGGTGTCTTGGATGTCCATTTTACTTCTTCCCTGCTTAATCCTGATTGGTTGTGGCAGCGGGAAAACCAATGCAACAACAGAAAAACCGGCTACCGGGAAAACAGACAAACTGGTTATTTATTGCCCCCATCCACTGACGTTTATTAATCCTTTAGTGAGTGAATTTGAAAAACAAAGTGGTATAAAAGTAGAAGTTGTGGCGGCCGGTAGTGGTGAACTACTAAAACGGGTGGAATCAGAAAAAGCAAATCCTCTGGGTGATATTTTCTGGGGTGGATCACTAGGTACAATGAAACCAAAAGCTAATTTATTTGAAAACTATACTTCAATCAATGAAGATAAAATTCAGCAGGCATTTAAAAATACGGAAGGTCCTTTGACAAGGTTTACAGATATTCCAAGTGTAATTATGGTCAATACAAATTTAATTGGTGATATAAAAGTTGAAGGTTATGAAGACTTATTAAATCCAAAATTAAAAGGTAAAATTGCCTTTTGTGATCCAGCGAAATCTTCCTCGTCTTATGAACATTTAATCAATATGTTATATGCTATGGGGAAAGGCGATCCGGATAAAGGCTGGGATTATGTAAAAGCGCTTTGTGCAAATCTCGGTGGTAAACTCCTTAGTGGTTCTTCGGCCGTTTATAAAGGAGTAGCTGATGGTGAATATGCTGTAGGTTGTACTTTCGAAGAAGGTGGTGCAAAATATGTTGCTGATGGTGCACCGGTAAAATTGATTTATATGAAAGAAGGCGTTATCTCTAAACCAGATGGTGTTTACATTATAAAAAATGCTAAAAACATGGAAAACTCTAAGAAATTTATTGATTTTATCACCAGTAAAGATGCTCAGACCATTATCGTACAACAATTACATAGACGTTCGGTCCGTGATGATGTCGCACCGCCAAAAGGCTTGATCGAAAAAGCGCAAATCAACATTATCAATGATGACGAGAAGGTCGTTGTAGCAAATCAGCGGCAATGGCTAGATAAATTTAAAGATATATTCACCAGCGTTAACTGATCGTTTTTGTCTTTAAGGCAGCCCACGCAAGTTATTTTGTTGTGGGCTGTAATTATGTACGATTGTTTGAAGTTTTTAGATGGAGGTTTTAGGTATGAGTGTTGCAATTCTTATTGACCATGTCATCAAAAGATATGATCAATTAACAATTATCCCAGATTTGTCGGCACAGATCAAAAATGGCGAGTTTTTTACCTTATTGGGTCCGTCGGGTTGTGGTAAGACGACTTTACTGAGAATGATTGCAGGTTTTAATAGTATTGAGGGCGGCGAAATCAAATTTGACGATCTGGTGATCAACGAGATTCCAACCCACAAACGTAATATTGGCATGGTATTTCAAAATTATGCCATATTTCCTCATTTGACGGTCCGGGAAAATGTAGAATACGGCTTGAAACTGCGTAAGTTAGATAAGGCTACCATACAGAAAAAAGTGGATGATATTTTAAAAGTAGTGAAAATTGAAGAATATCAGGACCGCTTACCAGAACGACTATCGGGCGGTCAACAGCAACGTGTTGCTCTAGCAAGAGCCATTGTAATCCACCCCAGTGTACTCCTGATGGATGAGCCTCTTTCTAATTTAGATGCCAAACTGCGTGTGGAAATGCGCAGTGCAATTCGTGAGGTGCAGAACCATGTGGGAATTACCACTGTTTATGTAACCCATGACCAGGAGGAAGCCTTGGCTATTTCCGACAGAATCGCAGTGATGCAAGCTGGCGTAATTGAGCAAATTGGCAAACCCCAGTCGATTTATACCAGGCCCTATAATGTATTTGTTTCTACTTTTATTGGTCATTCTAATTTATTTGTTGGCAAGATAAAAGTCCAGGGGAAAAATACTTTTGTTGCATTTCAAGATGGCTATCAATTCCAAATGGACAATCTGGGGACCGTAACAGATGGGCAAGAAATTATTATTTCTGTTAGACCAGAAGAATTTTCGGTGCAAGCAGATGGTATACAATGTAAAATAAGTTCCCGAGTATTCCTGGGTAAATATATAAATTATACACTTGCTTTTGCTTCTGGTATGTTGGTTTCGAATCAGCCATCCATTGAATTTTCTCAAGATCTAGGGCATGCAGAGAAAATATTTGAAATTGGTGATAGTGTTACTTTACGTCCTAATATAGCAAAAATTAATATTTTTACAGCAGATAAAGCGATGAATTTAATTATAGATGTGAAGCAATATGAATAAAAAGCTGTTTAGATGGGATTTTTGGACAGGAGTGACTATTCTTTCGGTTGTTGTATTTGGATTATTTCTAATTTATCCGTTATTTTCCTTGTTTATTAGCGGATTTCAAGATCCAGCTACAGGATCATTTACAATGGAAAATTTCGCTAAGTTTTTTAGAAAAAAATATTACTATCAGTCTTTGTTCAACAGTATGTGGGTTACGACTTGTGTAACGATTTTATCGATTATTATTGGTACGGCACTGGCCTACTTTATGACAGCATTCAAGGTGAAAGGCAAGGCGACAGTTGAGGTCTTTGTGATTATTTCCATGTTATCACCGCCTTTTATTGGTGCTTATTCATGGGTATTATTAGGTGGGCGCAGCGGTATCGTGACTCAATTTCTTTCCGACTTATTTCGCATGGAATGGCCCTCTATTTATGGCTTTAGCGGCATACTCTTAGTACTTACGTTAAAACTTTATCCCTTTATTTATTTGTATGTATCAGGCGCACTAAAAAATATTGATGTTTCCCTAATTGAAGCGGCAGAAAGTCTTGGCTGCAGTGGCATCAGAAAAGTAGCCACTGTGATTATGCCCTTAGTGATGCCCACAGTGCTTGCTGGGGCTTTAATGGTTTTCATGAATGCATTAGCTGACTTTGGTACGCCGATGCTGATCGGTGAAGGATTTAACGTGATGCCAGTCCTAATTTATTCTGAATTTATTAGTGAAGTGGGCGGGCAGGCCAATTTCGCCGCAGCAATGGCAACGTTGATGGTTATTCTTACAACCACCATCTTCTTAGTACAAAAATACGTTGTGAATAAGAAATCATTCACCATGAGCTCACTGAGACCTATGCAGGCCAAGCAATTGACTGGTTTAATAAATATGGTCATGCATGTCGGCATTTATGTATTAGTATTTGTATCAATGATCCCCCAGTTCACGGTCATGTATACTTCTTTTTTGAAAACCAAGGGCCAAATTTTCGTGCCGGGATTTTCTTTGGATAGTTATATTACGGTCTTTGAGAATATGTCTGTAGCAATTACCAACACGTATATTTATTCCTTTATTGCCATTTTGCTGATTGTTTTTTTCGGTATGTTGATTGCTTACATTACGACACGCAGAAAGAGCTGGCTTACCGATGTGATTGATACGCTGACCATGTTTCCCTATATTATTCCTGGGTCGGTACTGGGGATTACCTTGCTCTTAGCATTTAATGAAGATCCTCTCATCTTATCCGGGACAGCAATGATCATTATTGTTTCTTTGGTCATTCGACGTTTGCCATATACACTCCGCTCAAGCTCTGCAATTTTGTACCAAATTAGTCCTAGTGTGGAAGAGGCATCGATAAGCCTTGGTGCATCACCCCTTAAGACTTTCTTTAAAATTACGGCAGTCATGATGATACCCGGTGTATTATCGGGCGCTATTTTGAGTTGGATTACGTGTATTAATGAATTAAGCTCATCGGTAATCTTGTATACGGGTGGCACAAAAACAATGTCGGTGGCCATTTATACAGAGGTTATTCGTGCAAGTTATGGTACGGCGGCAGCGCTGTCTACAATACTGACGCTGACAACAATCCTGGCATTGCTGTTATTCTTTAAAGTTTCCGGCAGTAAGGATATTAGTTTATAATAGAGTAGACAAATACTGCTTTTAAAGCCGTTTTTACTTAGAATGAAGAAAGTATGATACTTTCTCAGCGACAAATAAATCGAGGTGGGTGCATGAGTAGAAAAGTTAACCATTTAAAAGATGAGCTACGGCGAGCTTTTACCATTTATGCACTGATCCCAACGTTTATTATTTTAATCATTGTTTTTGTACTTGTGTTTGCCTATTGGAATACCAATGTCCTTGAACGCAATCAAACTAGGCTTGATACTGCTTGCCAGCTCATGAGTACAATCATTTCCGGTTATCTGGAGAAGGCCAATGATATTGCTGCTGTTTGCGATATTACACAATTGCGTGATAATAAAACTGCGAGAATGAAAATGTATGAGAAATTACACGGATATACCAATAATAGCGGTATACATACCGAGTTTTATATTTTTGATGAACAGATAAATCGATTAATTTCCAATCAAAGACAAGATCCAGAATCCGCCCAGTTGGCGAAAATTGCTGACTGGGGAATTGTGGGGCAACTTAAGAAAAGCCCAGGGATGCCAATCTTTGCTTTTGTGAGTTCAATTAATAATTATGGCCCCCAAATGGATTTGGTGATTGGTAGAGCAATACTTAACGAAGGTAAGATCGCGGGTTATGTTTTTTTTGTTGTCCCAGCAGCGCAACTTGTAAATATGATGACGAATTCCGATGTGCAGATTGTTATAAAGGATAGTTATGATTATACGCCAATTTGCTCGGATGAGTTTTTTGCTGCTGCAATGAATAAAATGAAACCAGAGTTTATAAATGCTGATGGTTATTTTTCGATTGCCGATCGGAAGTATTACATTAGCAAGAGAGAAATTCTCAATGGTGAATTAACGGTGTATATTTTGACCTCGATCGGGGGGATCGTCAGTCAATTGATCCATGCAGTGATGATTCTTTTTGGTGTAGTAGCCATATTATCACTGTCCATGGTAATTAGTGTGAAAAAGCAGGTTGAGGAAAAGACAAAAATGATCGATCAGCTGGTCGAAGCATTTTCAGCTGTAAAAAATGGGAATCTTAATATGCGTCTCAATATCAATACAAATAACGAGTTTGAAATCATCAGTGAAACTTATAATATGATGCTTTCTAGCTTAAAAGAACTCATGCAAACCAATCATGAAAAGGCGCGCGCAACGGTTATTTCAGAGATTAAACAGCTGGAGTCACAATTTAATCCTCATTTTTTATTTAATACATTAGAAAATATTAAATTTATGATTAAATTGGACCCTGCTGCAGCGAGTAAAATGATTGTTGCCTTATCTAAATTATTACGTTATAGCATCAATAACAAGAGTAGTGAGGTGATGATTCAAGAAGATATGGAATATACTCATAATTATCTGGATATTCAAAAATATCGCTTTGGTCAGCGACTAAACTATATTCTTCAGATACCAGAAGAACTTAATCATTGTATTGTTCCCAAATTACTCATTCAACCCATTATTGAAAATGCAATAAAATATGGCTTTCGCGATTGTCAGCATATATTGGTAGAAGTTGAGATCACTATTATTGAGGATAAGCTTGTGATTATTATTGATAACAATGGTACGGAAATTGATGAGCAGTCCCTTCGTGAAATCCGCTCCATGCTGACATCACCTGCTAATTTTTCCCAACATTCAGGACTTTATAATGTGAATCGACGGATTCAGTTAATGTATGGAGCGTCTTATGGATTGGAAATTATGAATAAACATCAGACAGGAACCACTGTAAAAATTGTTTTGCCAATTCATAAAAAGCAGTAGGTAGGTTTACCATTGACTTTAACTGAGAAAAAAGGAGTACATGTTATGCTCAAGGTTTTGATTGTCGAAGATGAAGAAATTATACGCAGGGGACTTGTTTACACCATTGACTGGCTGAGCATGGATTGTATGGTGGTGGGTGCAGCAGAAAATGGCAAGGAAGGACTTGTTATGTTAGAGAAGTATGAAATAGATCTAGTCATTGCAGATATCATGATGCCGGAAATGAGTGGTATTGAAATGCTGGAAATTGCCAGAAGTATGGCCATTAAACCCTTTAAAAGTATTATTTTAACAAGTTATGCGAATTTTGACTATGCCCGGAAGGCCGTACATTTACAGGTAACAGATTATTTGTTGAAGCCCGTCGATGAAGATGAACTTAAAAAAACGGTCAATAGTATCAGGAAAAGCATGGAAGAAACCAATGCTTATTCGAATATGATTGCTCTTATTAAAAAGAAAGATATTGGTAAACTTGTAGATTGGGATGTTTATTTAAATGAAGATACCCTCAAAAATAGTTATGTAACACAAGCGCTGTATAAAATTCGTGATCATTATCATGAAAAAATTAGTATTGATTCCATTGCTGAGGAATTAGATGTGAGTGCTAGTTATCTAAGTCGTAAATTCAAGGATGCCACGGCGCAAAACTTTTTAGAATTATTGACCCGGTATCGTATCCAAAAAGCAATTGGTTTATTAAAGAAAGGCATTTATCGGGTCTATGAGGTTTCTGATTTGACTGGTTTCAGTGATTATAAACATTTTTGTGTGGTATTTAAAAAATATACGAAAACGTCTCCCATGGAGTTTGTTAAACATATGGGCTGTATGATTCATAAATAATTAAGGAGCTGGAAAGGTGAAAGTATATCAGGATTTTATTCTTGTTACTGATTTGGATGGAACACTTGCCAATAGTGCACATACGGTTTCAAAAAAAAATAAGGATGCCATTGCCCATTTTGTGGCCCAAGGTGGGCATTTTGGGGTAGCAACAGGACGTACACAAAAAAATGTTGTACCCTATATGACAGGGCTTGTTATCAATGCACCATGTATTCTTTATAATGGTGGTGCACTTTATTCCTGGCAAGAACAACGATTTTTAAAGACTAGGCATGTAAATAGTACTGATGTCGCTGATTTTCTAAGACGTTGTATTGCAATATTTCCAGACATGTGCATTGAAGTATTTACCCCAGAACAACTCTATGTGGTGACGGATCCTGCCAATGTGGATGAGCATATGGTGCGAGAAAAGCAGGAATTCATCTATGCTAGTATTGATGATATTTTGGAAAAATCATGGATTAAAATTATTCTCTGTGATAGCCACGAACATTTACTTGCTAGTCGTAATTTATTATCCTTATTTCATTTAGACAATAAAACAAATAACTTTTTCTCCGCAGTTACTTATTTGGAGATTGTAGGTAAACAGGTTTCTAAAGGCAATATGCTGGCTGAATTACGGAATATGGAACAATATAGTGATAAAAAAGTGATTGCTACCGGTGATTTTCAAAATGATATTGATATGTTACGCCTTGCCGATTACGGAATTGCACCCGTCAATGCCCAAGAAGATGTAAAAAAAATTGCCGATATTATCGCTGTCAGTAATGACAATGATTTAATGTTTGATATCATTTATCGTATTTTGCCAACGCTCTTATCAATAAAATGAGGGACATGGGGCCATCATAGTCCACAAAAGAAAGCACTATCCTTTGCAGGAAAGTGATTTTTTGCTATACAAGAAAGTTACACTGCGGTCATGTTTTCCTGGTGAGACAATCATCGTTGAGACTCGTAAAAGGACTTATTTTCAACGCAGGTTTTCTCATGAAAAATGGCGAACTAGTAATAGGTATAAATAGATAGCATTTTTAAATGTAGGGAGAGATGATTTATGGTAGACAATATTTTAGTAGAAAAAGATGCCAACGAAAAGAAGCTGAGCTGGGAAGGGTTTATAAAGCAAGATGTATTAAACTTTATGATGCAACATAATTTGCAAGCAATTACGGTTGATGATGGTGCAGGTAAAAAAGGTGTCATCAAGCGCACCGCAAAGGGTGATTTCTCTGTTCAGATTACGTCAAATGAAATATTATAGAGAAACAAAAAGTGAGCAGACTCCAACAAATTGGAGCCTGCTCACTTTTTACTTCTCTAAGCCCGGGCCGCAAGGGCTTCTGTAATTCGTTGTAAACCTTTTGTAATAGTATCACGTGAGGTGGCATATGAAAAACGGAGATATTCTTGATTCTCGGCGGCATTTTTCTCGCCAAAAGAGGTTCGGGGGAGGGTGGCTACCCCGGCAGTATGTAACAGATAATGCTGCAGGGCTTTGGAATCATCAAACCCGAATCTCAGGCAAGCTTCCGTTACATTGGGAAAAACATAAAAAGCGCCAAGGGGGACTTTGCATGAGAAGCCTGGGATAGCGTTCAGTCCATCTACAATTAAATCACGTCTAAGCTTGAACTCATGTACCATTTCAGCAACAGATTCTTGGGGGCCAGTTAGAGCCTCGATACCCCCATACTGGATGAATGTATTGGTACATGATTCGCAATTGGTTTCTAGACGGCTAATGTGTAGGGCGAGTTGCTTATTCATAATGCCATAGCCCAGCCGCCAGCCTGTCATGGCATAGGTCTTGGAGAAGCCATCGAGAATGATGGTGCGGTCCTTCATGCCAGGAAGTGAGCTTATGCTTAAGAATTCCCCAGAATAAATAATTCGGCTATAAATTTCGTCCGAAAGGACCCAGAGGTCATTTTGAATTGCGATTTCGGCAATTTGTTCCAGGTCTTTACGGGTCAGAGTTCCACCCGTAGGGTTTTGTGGACTGTTTAAGATAATCAATTTGGTTTTAGGGGTAATCAACGTTTTTAACTGTTCAGTGTCAAAACGAAAATCTTTTTCTTCGAGCAAAGGGACTGGTATTGGAATGCCGCCGACAAAACGGATGACGGATTCATAAATGGGAAAACCAGGATTTGGGAAAATTACTTCATCGCCAGGGTTTATTAAGGCATGTAAGGTAAAATAAATAATGGGTTTGCCTCCCGGCGTGACGACAACTTCATCAGGTGTAACTTCAATGTTACGGGTTTTGGCCACGTGGTTTGCGATGACCTCACGCAACGCAAGAATGCCTGACGATGGACCATATTGGGTGTGGTTGTCCTGAATGGCCTGAATACAGGCCTGTTTTATATTCTCTGGGGTGGTGAAGTCTGGCTCACCAATGGCAAAGCTAATAATATCACGTCCCAAGGCTTTGAGGACGTTTACTTCACTGAGTACTGTAAAAGCATTTTCTGTACCCAATTGGTTAAGGCGATCTGCTGTATTCATGTTCTACCTCCATATCAATTTATAATTAGATCTTCTTCTAAAGTATGGACAACTCGTGCTTAGCGCAAGCCGAGTTTTCTTTATAGTATCAGAATGTATAAGTTTTTGGTAGTAGCATGGGGAAAATAATGATTAAAACCACAGAAGTGCAGAGGACGCGGAGGGATTAAAATAAAAATCTTATTTCTGTGTTCTCTGCCCCCTCTGTGATTAAAAATGTCCCGATGTTTACTTTTAAGGACGCGACAGGGCTTTTCTTAAAGGTTTTTCACGATTTTTATAGAAGGTATTTAATGTAAACAATCTAGCAAATAGAGAGTGCTGGATTGAATTATCATTTGAAAGGAAGAGATAAAATGAGTGAGTTTAAAGTTTGGCATGATGCGACAATCGGTACCAAAACGGTAGAGGCTTTGGTAAAAAATAATTTTCAGGCAACATATTGCCAAACCAAGGAAGAGGCCGTGGTGCAAATCCTCGCTTTGATACCTAATGATGGGACTGTCGGTGTCGGTGGATCATGGACTGTTGGAGAATTAGGCTTACTCGATAAGATTGCCGCCCGAGGCAATACAATGTTCAATCATGGCTTACCCGATTTAAGTGCAGAAACTAAATTGGAACTACGACGCAAACAATTGACCTGTGACGTATTTTTAACCGGCACCAATGCTGTAACGATGGATGGCAGACTTGTGAATACGGATGGAATTGGAAATAGAGTAGCGTCCATGATTTTTGGGCCGAAGAAGGTTGTCATCGTAGTGGGGGTTAATAAAATAGTAAAAGACATTGCTGAGGCTGAAAAACGCATTAAGTTATACGCTGCTCCAATCAATAATAAACGCTTGAATACTCCTAATCCTTGCGTGAGGACTGGCGAATGTATGGATTGCCAGGGGCCGACTCGCATATGTAATGTGACTACTATAATGAATAAACGCCCACCATTGACAGAGATCCATGTTTTTGTTGTAGGGGAAGAATTAGGATTTTAAAATACAATCCGTGATGAAACCAACCGTCTAACGTCGATTAGACGGTTTTCGTCGTATTGACTGAGGAGATTTATTTTATTGCCTCACCGTCTAAATTTTAGAGAGAAGACGGGCTACAATGAGACCGAGTTGCAGTTGGAATTGATCTTGGGAATTTTCAGGGGCTAGTCCAGTTATTTCATGAATACGATTTAAACGATATTTGAGGGTATGCCTGTGTACATAAAGTTTTTGCGCTGTTTCTTTTATTGCACTATTGCATGTAAGAAAAGCTTCGAAAGTGGATACTAGTTCACTTTTATGATTGGTATCATAATCAATTAATGGCGATACAGTCTGCAGGTAATAATTGTACAAGTCCCTATCGTTAACCATATTGGCGAAAAGGTTATAAGCCCCGAGGTCTTCATAAAACAACAAAAAATCTTTTTTTTGCAAGCGATATCCGATTGACAAGGCGTGCTCAGCTTCCTGAAAACTGTTAGTAATCGCGGAGAGTTTAGTGCAGATTTGGCCGATGCCAATGGACGCGGTAAGCAACATTTCTCCTTTGATGAGTGTTCTTAAGGAGTCAGCCGTTTTTGAAACTTCGCCCTTACCAGTGATTTTATTAACCTGGAGTAAAATGATTAGTTTGTTGCTTTTAAATTTTAACAATGCTTGTTTTTGATAAGATTGTAAATGAAAACGCACCAATGAAAACAGCCTCTGCTTAATTTCCTGTAGGCGTTCTTCAGTATTATTGAGAATAATATCATTAAGATTGTCCATGTTTAACGTAAGAATGATAAAGCTTTTCCCTAAATCAAAACCTAAATAGTTTGCCCTCCGGTGCAAAATGTTTTCCGTTTTTATATTGTCTTCTAGCAAATCATCGATAAAGTCTCCTTTAATTCGCTCTTCCGCTTCCCAGATGGCTTTCTCTTTTAAGATTTCTAAAGTACTGATGGTGGCCGCAGAAGAGATGGCAATCTTCTCCATGTCCTCGAGAGTATTCTTGCTGGTTAGTACTGATATATAGCCATATATCTCATTTCCGACCATTAGGGGTTGTAAGAATTGGTAAGGAATTTCAGGATGGGTATTTGTAAGGGCGAGGATGGATTTGATAGTATGCACAAACTTTTTATTTTTCTTTAGGGATTGATACTCCATTTGAACCTTTTCAGAATCAATATAACAGGAGTTTTTATCTAAACCTGAATAGGTTAGCAGATTAAAATAGGTATCTAAAATCCTTACGGGTGCGTGAATCAGTCCTGCCAATACCTTTGCAACCTGTGGGAGCCCTTTGTTCTGCAATATAACCAGCGTTAAGCGGTCATGGATGAGCTGGGCATATTCCAGCATTTCCATTTGGCTATTTATAATTTGCTTGGCAATGGCCTTAGTTAGTTCTGAAAATACAATATGTTTGGGCAATTCCAGTAAGGGGAAATTATATTCATTACACTTCGTTATAATAGTAGGGGGGATAATGTCTAGGTAATAACCAGTTTGGATAGCTAAGCCCGCTAAATTGCGTTTAGCAAGGTAAGGGATTAATTCATCAAGCAAATTTGGGGTATCCATCAAGCCGAAAGCGGTAGTAATTAATAATTCACCTTCTTGTAATAAACTTACCTCATCCAGCAATTCCATAACACTGACCCATTTTATTTCCCTATTTAAACCATTTTTACCGGCGACAATTTTTGTTTGGCTCATGACTTCCATGGACAAAACCTTACCAACTGTAATTCCCATAAAATACCTACCTAAAATCAAATTTTTCCTCAGAATCAGGCAGTATAACACTGCTCAATTCTAAGTAAGGTTTACTAATAAAAAATCATAACCCTTGCTTCCTCTGTGGCCCGGTGGCTAAAAAAGACGCGAGAGCATTGTTTGGACATGGAGTATAAAAAAATGACCTTATAATACTGCCGATAGTCTAATGAAGAAACACAAATAATATGGTATATTGACATAGTGCCAAAGAAGAAAATCGTGGAAATGAAAAATAACTCATTCATTTCATTACGAATCGCAAAAGAATACACTGATGCTTTGGCTCGATCCATTTACAAATTATAACACTAATGCTATCTCATAGAAATATGAATGTAGCTATAATTTCAAAAAAAAATTGACGGAAGAATAATGACACTGATATACTTTGGTAAATATATACTTTAAAAATTCGTTATTCGGTGAACAAATACAATTATAACTATTGAAAAATATATTGATGGAGGGGAAAGTTAGGAAAGAGATGATGTTATAAAAATGGGAATGGAATTATTGGATCGCAGTAGGGTTGTCCATGTGACCAATAAATATCATTCTATGATAAAAGGGAGACGAAAAAAATGATTGTTGGAGTATTGAAAGAAAATAAACACAATGAGGCGCGGGTTATTATGACCCCGACGGGGGTTTCCGAATTATGCCACTGTGGTCATACGGTTTTAGTACAAAAAGATGCAGGGATTTTAGCGGGTTTTTCCAATGACGAATATGTAAGTGCTGGGGCACAGTTGCGGGAAACCATGGAAGAGATCTATGGAGAAAGTGAACTGGTCGCTAAGGTTAAAGAACTGTTTCCCGAAGAATATGATTTGGTTCGGGAAGATCAGATTATGCTTGCTTGTTTCCATCCAGCGTCCAATCGGGAAGAAACCGATGTCATGTTAAATAAAAAGCTTATCGGATTTGCAGCTGAAGATACCCATCGATATGGTTCACCTAATTGTGAGGTGGCGGGCAAACTAGGCGCTATTATGGGCACCGTTTGTTTGACAACTATGTATGGGGGCAGCGGGAAATTAGTCGGTGGTATGGCTGGAGCGCCAGGGATTAATGCCATTGTTATTGGCGCCGGCATTGTCGGCAAGGCAGCTACTGAGACCTTAGCCTCCCTAGGTGCTAAGATTATTTTGATGGATGTTAATGTTGGTGTACTGCGTCATTGCGGTGAAATTTTTCCCAAAAATGTACATACCGCTTTTTCAAATCAAAAAAATATTGCAGATTTGTTACCCACCACCGATTTAGTCATTAATTGCGTTAAATGGCCCAAGCATAGAAAAGACCATTTGATTACTAGAGAGATGTTGCAGTTGATGCAAAAAGGTTCTGTAATCGTAGATATTAGTGCTGATGTCGGCGGTGCCGTTGAGACATATCACTCGACAAGTCATGACAACCCTACTTATATCGTTGACGGAATTGTTCATTATGGTGTTGATAATATTCCTGGGGCTGTTCCCCATACTACTTCCATCGCCTATGCGGCCGTGGTATTGCCACATTTGCTCTCCATTGCCAATAATGGGGTGAAAGAAGCATGTCGTAGAGACGCATATTTAAGAAGAAGCCTAGTGACCTATAAAGGGATATTGACCCATGCAGAAAGTGCTTTGATTCAAAAAAGGGCAAGAATAACACCAGAAGAGGTTCTAGAGTTATCCGGTTGTGACGACCTTGACCGTATATAAATAATCTTGTTCATTTTATCTATAGCATAATAAAACAGGAATATAACAATAAAGACAGTGGTTTGGGTATAAATGCCGACCACTGTCTTTATTTCCATATTAGCAGGTAAAAGTTTTATGTCAGTCTGTGCGGATTCCATGTCGAAGGACGTCCTAGGGCTTTTCTTTTTCATAATGAGGAGTTAGTTATACATCGTGTATAATTTTCCCATTGTATATTATGCCATAATTACCGAAGAATAAGAGAATGCTCTCATGATATAGTTATATTAAGCTCAGACAACGGAAGAAATTATATTTATTTTTAAAATCTCTGATGCCTAGTGCTTTTTGAATTTCATTTCCCATAACAAAATGAAGGCTTACATTAAATTGTAGCCGAAAATAAGTCAACAATCCAAATAGAGGGGGAGTCGCGTTGCGCAATTATAGAGATATTTCATTGTGGAATAATGTTTCAGAGGAAGAATGGAATGACTGGCATTGGCAAGTCCGGAATCGCATTACCAATGAAGAACAGCTAAAACAGGTAATTGAACTATCTAGTGAGGAAGAAAAAGGTATACGGCAATGTTTAACCATGCTCAGGATGGCCATAACGCCATATTATGCAACGTTGATGGATCCGGTGGATCAAAACTGCCCCATACGTCGACAGGCTGTACCTACCATAAGGGAACTACATAATGGGAAGTCTGATATGGCCGATCCACTACATGAGGATATCGATTCCCCTGTACCTGGACTGACACACCGGTATCCAGACAGAGTACTGCTCCTTCTGACGGATCAGTGTTCCATGTACTGTCGGTTTTGTACGAGAAGAAGGCTCGCCGGGGCTACCGATCAGTCTAGAACCATTGAACGGATTGATGATTGTATCGATTATATCCGTAGAACCCCAGTGGTCAGGGATGTGATCCTATCTGGGGGGGATGCACTCTTAGTATCGGATAAGTTATTAGAATATACCTTGCAAAAATTGAGGTCCATTCCCCATGTTGAAATCATTCGGATCGGCACACGCGCCCCCGTAGTTCTTCCCCAGCGGATTACTCCCGAGCTATGTAACATGATGAAAAAATACAACCCTGTGTTTATCAATGTGCATTTTAATCACCCCTTAGAGATTACCAAGGAAGCAGCGGCAGCTTGCGCCATGTTGGCTGATGCAGGTTTCCCTTTAGGCAATCAGAGTGTTTTGCTAGCGGGTGTTAATGACTGTCCTAACATTTTAAAGAAGTTATCCCATGAACTCTTGAAAATTAGGGTACGCCCCTATTATTTATACCAATGTGATCTTTCCCAGGGAATAGAGCACTTTAGAACTTCAGTGGCCACAGGAATCGATATTATTGAATCTCTGAGGGGGCATACCTCGGGTCTAGCTGTTCCCACCTATGTGGTGGATGCACCTGGCGGTGGAGGAAAAATTCCTGTTATGCCTCAATATCTGATTTCTCAGTCGGATGGTCAAGTTATTCTGCGTAATTATCAAGGAAATATTTTTGGCTATGCTCAGCCACCTAAATATTATGTAGATCCAGACAAACTCTGTAGTCTTTGCGGGGAAGCACATATTGGTATGAATACCGAGACGAGCACAAGTTGTAATACAGCGAACTCACTCAGCGAAAGATAAAATAAAAGTAAGGTTATACAAGGAGGTTTTTGGTTATGAAAGGATCACCATATGGAATTCACAGGGTGATTGAACCTGTAGGAACTCTGCCGCAAGCAGCCCAAAAGATTGATAACAGTATGCAAATCTATGACAATGAGATTCTCATTGATGTGGACGTTTTAAATATTGATGCTGCCAGCTTCACTCAGATAAAAAAAGCGGCTAACTATGACGTGGAGAAAATTAAGCAAACTATGTTAGATATCGTGAAACAAAGAGGCAAGCACCATAATCCTGTTACTGGTTCTGGTGGTATGCTGGTCGGCAGGGTTAAAGCTATTGGCTCTGATCTGAAAGATCACATTGATCTGCAAGTCGGAGAACGGATTGCCACTCTTGTTTCCCTATCCTTAACACCCTTGGTCATCAAAGAAATAAAAAAAGTCCATCTAGATCGGGATCAGGTTGAGATCGAAGGGCAGGCCATTCTGTTTGAAACAGGGATTTATGCTAAACTTCCAACAGACATGCCGGATACCTTAGCGTTAGCCATCTTGGATGTGGCCGGTGCGCCTGCCCAGACAGCCCGTTTGGTAAAACCTGGTGATACGGTGGTTATTATTGGCGGTGGGGGTAAGTCCGGGACTTTATGTTTGTACGAAGCACGGAAAAGAGCAGGTATTACAGGTACCATTATTGGTATTGGGTCAGGGGAAAAGAGCTGTCAACGAATAAGGGAGATGGGCTGGGCCGATCATGTCTTACAGGTGGATGCCACGGACCCTATCGCTGTTATGGAAGCTGTGGCGGATGTCACAGGGCAAAAAATGGCGGATGTGACCATCAATTGTGTTAATGTTCCAGGTACCGAGATGTCCTCAGTCTTAGCCACACGGGACTATGGAACTGTATATTACTTTTCCATGGCCACTAGTTTTACGGCAGCGGCACTAGGAGCCGAAGGAGTAGGTAAGGATGTAAATATGATTATCGGTAACGGTTATGCATATCGTCATGCAGATATCGCCTTGAATCTCTTGCGCGAAAGTCCTGAGCTACGTACGCTTTTTGAAGCCATCTATGTGTGAGCAGGAAGTAAAGTGACATGCTGCTAAATCTGCTGCGTAGTAGGGAGATAAATAGTGTAGCCATTATCGGTATGGCAAAAAATGTGGGTAAGACGGTCACTCTCAATTACCTGGTGAGTCAGGCCACTGAGCAGGGATTATTGTTAGGTCTTACTTCAATAGGGCGAGATGGGGAGAAGCGGGATGAAGTTTTTCATACCCCTAAACCTAGAATTTTTGCGCCAGCAGGTTCTTTGTTAGCGACGGCGCAAGGGACTTTAAAAAATAGTGAGATCAAAATCCAGATTATAAAACGGACGGGTTTTTCTACAGCCATGGGAGAAGTGATTATTGGGCGAGCCTGTGAATCGGGTTATGTAGAGTTAGCTGGTCCAACACCCATCAAACATCATCGGGCGTTACGAGAACATTTTTTGAACTTTGGCGTTGACCTCGTTGTGGTCGATGGGGCATTGGATCGGATCAGCCCCGCAACTCCCTCTTTAGCAAAAGCAATCATTTTGGCGACGGGGGCTGCTTTAGGAACTAACGCAGATATGGTTATGGATAAAACCAGAGACCGGATTGAGCGCCTTACATTACCCCAGGTGGATGAATGTTATCTACAGAGTTGCCGCTTAGTGATGGAACAAAGTAAAGTAACGCTGCTTGATGATGCTGGGGAAGTGACTGTTTTGCCAGTAGCAGGTTCCCTCATCGCTGGTAAAATCATTAGTCAAAAGATCACTCCCCGAACGAGAGTCGTCGTAATGGGGGGAGCTGTTGGCAATGGTGTATTAGAAGGACTGTTGGCAAGTAAGACACTAGTGAGTGGTATAAGCTTAGTTATTCCCAACGGCACTTGTTTGTTTTGCGATAGGATAATCTGGCAGAAATTTCTAGAAGCAGGGGGTTGTATAAAGGTGGTAGAACCAATTTGTTTATTGGCTATCACTCTCAATCCTACCTCACCAACAGGCGCTCCATTCTCTTCCCAAGAATTCTTTCAGCTAGGAGCCAAGGTTTTGGCACCTTATCCTGTGATGGATGTGGCTATGGGGTATCATTCAATTGGCTGTGGTAGTGAAAGTTAGAGTAGGCATTGTTGGCTGTAAAGGAGGTAATGTAAAAGATGGCATATCTTGCAATTAATGAAAAACTTGTGGCAAGTGCCCGTGCGTCAGCCAAAATGATTGCGCGGCAGGTGCAACAAGAGGTAAAGGGGTTTACGACAACCACTGTTGAACGGGCTACATTGCGACTTCTAGGCGTCGATGGCGTGAATAACGAAGGCATTCCTTTAGCGAATATAATGGTTGAACATCTAGCAGAAAAAGGTATTCTAGGCAAAGGTGTGACCTATCCCATGGTAAATGCCATGGAGCAGTATGCAATGACAGCCCAAGAAGTCGCGGAAGCTGTTTCCCAGGGTTTGTTAGAGATCGGTACGGCGACCGGTTGGGATAAAGAGCAGCTCAAAGAAAAAGCAATGTTATTGGGTGAAGAAACCTGCCAAATGATTAGGGCTAACAAAGCAGAACGAGAGAATATGATCGCAAGGTTGGGACGGGGGGAAGCGCCCTACCTTTATCTGATTGTTGCTACGGGCAACATTTATGAAGACATTGAACAGGCTACCGTCGCTGTTCGACAAGGGGCCGACATCATAGCGGTAATCAGGTCAACGGGACAAAGTTTACTGGATTATGTCCCCTATGGTGCGACAACTGAGGGATTTGGCGGTACATATGCCACCCAGGAGAATTTTCGCCTTATGCGCCAGGCCTTGGACCAAGTTGGTGAAGAGGTCGGCAAATATATTCATCTGACTAATTACTGTTCGGGGCTCTGTATGCCAGAAATTGCCGTGATGGGAGCCATGGAACGTTTAGATATGATGCTTAATGATTCTATGTATGGCATTATTTTCAGAGATATTAACATGAAGAGAACCTTTCTGGACCAGTTTTTTTCCAGGATGGTCAATGGGTATGCTGGGATTATCATTAATACAGGGGAAGACAATTATCTAACAACGGCTGATGCGTATGATAAGGCTTATACCGTGCTGGCATCCCAATTTATTAATGAACAGTTTGCTCTTCTTTCGGGTCTCAAAGAGCAGCAGATCGGGCTAGGGCATGCCTTTGAAATTAATCCTGACATGGAAGATGGATTTTTGTGGGAAGTGGCGCAAGCACAATTAGTCAGGCAGGTTTTTCCAAATTCGCCGATTAAGTATATGCCCCCTACCAAATATATGACGGGCAATATTTTTAAAGGGCAGACTCAGAATGCTTTATTTAATGTGGCTTCCGTACTTACCAATCAGACTATTCATTTATTGGGCATGTTAACAGAAGCCATTCATACTCCCTTTCTGCAGGATCGTTTTTTGAGCGTTGAAAATGCCCAGTATGTCTTTCATACAATGAAACATTTAGGCGAAGAAATTGAGTTCAAGGCCAATGGCCGTATCCAGAATAGGGCCAACCAGGTGTTGATTGAGGCCTCTGAAATGCTGAAGGAGATCGAGACCAAAGGCCTAATGGAAGCCATAAAACAGGGGATGTTTGCTGATATCAGTCGGCGACCGGAGAGTGGTAAAGGGTTTTCGGAAGTGGTAACTAAAGATGAAGATTATTTCAATCCCTTTATCGGGTTGATGTTGGGAGGAATAGGGAATGGAGACAACAAGTAAAGTCAAAGTACGGCCCTATGGGGATACCATGGACGATGGTGCTGTGCAATTATCCTTTACCCTGCCTCTCGAATTGGATGAGTTGTCCTGTGAGGCGGCTCGTACTCTGGGCGAACAAATGGGATTATCAGATGTGGGAGTGGCCTATAGTCGTAACTTAGGGCAGGGATTCTCTTTTTTTATCGTTTATGGTAAATATACCGGTTCAGTGGATATTTCCAAGCTTACCGTCACAAAAATAGAATGTGAAAAAATGAAAAAAGAGGAAGTGGATCAGTTTATCCACCAGGAATTCTGCCGGAAACTGACCTTCCTGGGAGCGTGTATCGAGAGTGATGCCCACACTGTCGGTATTGATGCCATTATGAATATGAAGGGTTATAACGGACATAAGGGATTAGAAAGTTACCACGAGATCGATGCCTATAATCTTGGAGCTCAGGTTAGTTCAGAAGAATTTGTAGCCAAAGCCTTAGAGATGAAGGCCGATGCTTTATTGGTTTCCCAGATTGTTACTCAAAAAAACGTTCATCTGGCTAATCTTACCCGCTTAGTCGATATCCTGGAAGCGGAAGGCCTTCGAGAAAAAATCATTTTGGTAGTGGGTGGTCCTCGCATTACCCATGAACTAGCCAAGGAATTAGGATATGATGCTGGTTTTGGCCCGAATACCTATGCCGAGGATGTGGCTTCCTTTGTAGTACAAGAAATGAAAAGACGGGAGATGAGCTAAGTGGAAAAGATTGAAAGTCTTATTCGTCTCAGAATCAGTGCCCATGACGCCCACTATGGCGGCGGTTTGGTAGACGGTGCGAAAATGCTGAACCTATTTGGCGACGTGGCTACAGAAATGTTGATAAAGTGCGATGGTGATGAGGGACTATTTGTCGCCTACGATAAAGTAGAGTTCCTTCATCCCGTATTTGCCGGCGACTACATTGAAGCGGTAGGGAGCATTGTCAGTTTAGGACGGACTTCCCGGCGGATGGAATTTGAAGCGCGTAAAGTGATAGCATCAACCAACGTAGTCGGCCAGCCCTCAGCGGCGGATGTGTTACTAGAGCCAGTGGTTGTTTGTCGAGCTTCGGGAACTTGTGTAGTACCCCTCAACTGTCAAAGGAAAAATCATGGATAAGCTGATAATTACGGCAGCTATGATTGGTGCTGAGGTCACAAGACAAGATCATCCAGGGATACCAGTAACCCCCGAGGAAATTGCTGAGGCTGCCTACGAATGTTATCAGGCTGGAGCATCCATCATACACCTGCATGTGCGCAAGCCCGATGGTACGCCAACTCAAGATGTGACTATCTTTAAGGTAGCGATGGGACTGATTAAAGAAAGATGTAATGTTATTGTCCAGGTTTCCACTGGCGGTGCTGTTGGCATGTCACCGCAAGAAAGAATAGCCCCTGTGCAGTTACGTCCAGAGATGGCAACTTTAACGGCTGGTTCAGTAAACTTTGGTGAGGATGTATTTCTTAATTCCCCTAAGGATGTGGAATTGTTTGCGCTTATGATGAAAGAACATGGCGTAAAACCTGAAATAGAAATATTTGATACAGGGATGGTTGCTACTGCCATCAGGCTCGCTAAAAGAGGCATTCTCTGTTCTCCGCTACACTTTGATATGGTAATGGGTGTTCCAGGGGGAATTCCGGGAACACCTAAAAACCTCTTGAACTTGGTTGAATCCTTGCCTGAAACTGCTACATGGACGGTTGCGGGCATTGGACGCACTGAATTACCCCTTGGGGTAATGGCCATCATCCTGGGTGGACATGTAAGAGTTGGTTTTGAAGACAACATTTATTATTCGCGTGGAGTTTTGGCAGACAGTAATGCTCAATTGGTAGCGAGAATTGCTCGCATAAGTAGGGAGATGGGGCGTGAGGTGGCCAGTCCTGATGAAGCACGTAAGATTCTGGGGATCACGGAGTAGGATAATAGAAAATCATTGCATATAATAAAACCCCCTTGGTAAATACAAAGTACGGTTTATCCATACTTTGCATCTACTATAGGGGGTTTTCTTTAGCAATTCTGAGTTTAACCTAGCTACTCATCAGTGTCAATTTTAAATGAATTCACATTACGATCCAAGGACAAAGCGATATCATCAAGGCTTACGGCTGATGAAGAAATATTTTCTAATAATAGCTTTAGTTTTTCCACCTCCACGTCTAAGTGGGAGATCTTATTGATATGGCTAAAGGACTGTAGTGGTGATATTAGTGTGGTTTCGTCCTTAGCCACATTTCGGTATAGTATTATTATTTTCTGTAAGGTGAACTTTGCTTCTTCAAGCTTATCAGCCTGGTTCGTTGTTACGGCCTGTGTAATAAGCCGATTTAGGTGGCGGATGGCTTCTTGAAACTCGGTATTCAAAGCACTGTTAGAGGAATATGTCAAATTTAGTAAATGTGAAAGGGGCTCGTGCTGTAAGTTGGCTACGCAATTTTCAATTCCTTTTAACGAATTTTTTGATTCGGTGATATCAACAATGAGCCGGCGCGAGGCTTCTTTTACTTTGGTGGAATTCGTAAGTATTCTGCCGATTAAGAGGGAGATATTGTTGAGCATGGTATTAAAAGCACTACCTAATACTCTAAATTCATCATCAGAAAAAGGATTAAGTCTGACAGTAAGATTGCCATTTTGACATTGCCTCATGACCACCATCAGTTCGTTGATGGGTTTAAAAAAAGCAGAAGATAACAGAAAGGCAAGGAAGGCGGAGATGGCTACAACGACCAGTATCGCTAGTATAAGCATCTTGGAAAGCTTATGGGTTGTATTGAATATCTCTGACTCATAGCTGCTGGTAACAATGTACCAATTCCAGGGTTCATAGTAGGTATAGTAAGCAATCTTTTTTTGATCATTAAGAATGTAGGTAATAGAACCATTTTTCTTTTGTAGGATTTCTTGAATCCAGGGATAGTCTAATGCATTTTTGCCTTGCATAGTAGGGTGCATGACCATATTTCCCAAGGGATCAATGATGAATGCATAGCCAGTTTCACCAACTACGATTTTTTTTATGGCGTTAATGAGTTCATATTCCTGTTCACGTCGCCCTAAGACGAAAGCACCGATAAGTTTACCACTGCTGTCCCAAATGGGTTGATAGATAACGGCATGCATAATTCCTTCCACACTGGCTCTACCCAGATACTGCTGACCGTTGATCAGTCTTTCATAGACAGGTCCGGAATCGATGACAGTCCCGGTAATCCGAGAACCATCTGGTTGTCTAACATTGGTACTGACGCGGACAAACTTGTTATTATGTAACTGAAAAATAGTTGCCGGAAGTTTTTCTTTTTCAATTAAAGTATCGACTAAGATGGTATCGCCAGTTATTTTTTGATTACCGATAGACCAGGTTGGCAGACGATTGCTACCAATATCTAACATGTTTTCATAATCAAAATGACTGTTTCCTAAGGATGATAGTTTTTCAGCGAAAAAAGAGTCAGCACTTTCTAACCAGTTTGATAAAACCTTCTGCTGGGTGTCAACCATATTATAAATACCTTTATTAATATTGGTAATTGTTGCTTCATTTTGCTTGGCGATTTTTTCCGAAATAAGATAGTAACTAAAGCCACCGAATACGATCATGGGAATGACAGAAGCAAAAATAAACCAAATAAATAATCGGGACTTAATACTTAAGCGCATAAGCTGGTCTCCTTTTTACAGCATGAAGAAACGTAACTATATTTTTATATAGAATCTACTCAATAATACGAGTGACTTTATTATACTATTTTACCAACCATTGCACAATTTGAAAAGCGTGTTAAAATTAAATATATAATGGTACTTTGAACTGGTGGTTGAAAACTGGGTGACGTTACCTGTGATAAGCTCTAATCGCTAAGGAGGTGAGATATCTTTGAAGGTGCGACAGGTCATGGATTGCTGTTTTGAGGTGTGTTCCTTGCGCAATACCATTCCGGTAGTTGCTGAAATAATGACAAACTCTAAAATGTTTTTTGTAATCGTTGTGGACGGGAAGAACGTTTATAAAGGTATTATTACAGCCACTTCTCTCTTAGAAAGGGTACACTGGCAGCATCAGACCCTTGAGTGTTTGATTCAAGAAATTGAGCCCTTTCAGGAAAACGATGATATCACTACTTTGAAAAAAGTAGATTCAGACATTGTCCCAGTGATCAATACGGAGCGCAATGTTGTTGGGATTATTAGTCTTAGCAGTTTGGTGAAATATCTGCCTGAAGTGATTGCTGCTGGTGGGGGGAATCATCCCAGTGGTGGCAGAATGAATAAACAATATAGTTCAAAGTATACGATTGATGATATTATTGGCCAAAGTCAAGTTGTGCTGCTACTGAAGGAACGAATTATTGCAGCCGCCAAAACTAAAGCCAACGTCTTAATTGTCGGCGAGACTGGAACCGGCAAGGAGTTGGCAGGTCATGCAATACACAAGCTTAGCAGTAGAAGACATCAACCCCTCGTGCGAGTCAATTGTGCCGCTATTCCAGACAGTCTGCTTGAATCGGAGTTATTTGGCTATGAACAGGGGGCTTTTACCGGTGCTGGTAAAGGTGGTTCTCCTGGTAAATTTCAAATGGCTGACGGGGGAACTATTTTTTTGGATGAGATCGGCGATATGCCTCTTTCTTTGCAGTCCAAGATATTGCGAGTTTTACAGGAACGGGAAATTGAAAAAGTTGGCGGACGTTTCCCCATACCCATTGATGTAAGAATTATTGCGGCCACTCATTGTGATTTAATCCAGATGGTTAAAGAAAATAAGTTTCGTCAGGATTTGTTTTTTAGGCTACATGTTATTCCCATTCACATGCCGCCCTTGCGGATACATCGCGAGGATATTCCCTTATTGGTAGAATGCTTTTTAGAGAAGATCGCGGAGGAGCTAAGTATCTCACAACCAAGAGTAGAGCGTGATTTTATGGAGAGGTTGCTGGAATATCATTGGCCTGGTAACGTTCGTGAACTAGCAAATATTGTGGAGTTGGCCGCTAGTTTATCAAATGGGGTTATTACGTCCGAGTATATAGCTCGTTATATAGATGCCGAAGACTCAGTACCTTCCGTTGATTTGCGATCACATGCTGATGAAGCCGAGCGAGATGCCATCTTAAAATCAATTGAGACTTATCGTGGTAACAAAATTAAAATATCTGAGGCTTTAGGAATTTCACGCAGCAGCTTATACAACAAACTTAGAAAATTTAATATCGAAATATAATAAAATAACCGAATTCGTAAAGAATTCGGTTCAGACCGTAGACAGAAAGGTACTTTACGCAACGCGTAGAGTGCCTTTTTGCTTACACATAACAAAACAAAGGAGGCGCATCTAAGTGGATGATACTAAAAGTTTAGCACATAGCAAATGACGTTGCAAATATCACATACACATGTTAGTAAGTATACCGCCTAAGATAAGCGTATCATCTTTTGTCGGATACGTAAAAGGAAACTAATAAAATCCAAAAACGTGGACAAATATTCAGAAATTTGCACACATTTAAAATACAGTGAGTAGCGAAACGGGACTTTACTGATTGGCATAAGAATTGCATTGTAATAGTAGTGGAAATAAAATATGAAAAGAGGGTGGCATATGACCGAGTATTTAGTCAAAAGGCACTTTGAGAGTCCTCTTACCACAGGTATTGTATTAACAGTCATTTGTTTTGTGGGAACGCTGATTTATTGGCCAATATGGGGACTTATTGTCAAGTCCATAGCGGTTAGTTTAGCTGGAACTGGTTTGGCGGCAGTTGATGCCAAGGTGGTAACAAAGTATATT
>Ga0209123_1001172_pt1 | contig 27200 bp, 23 predicted proteins | sample BarGraIncu00431A_FD_184500 | JGI IMG/M metagenome (GOLD analysis project Ga0209123, IMG submission 184500) | Arctic peat soil microbial communities from Barrow, Alaska, USA - Barrow Graham LP Incubations 004-31A (SPAdes) (version 2) | ecosystem: Environmental > Terrestrial > Soil > Wetlands >...
CAAGGCACTTTCGCCGGATAGAATTGTCACATTTTCGTACGCCCACGTGCCTTGGGTAAATTCGTTGCAGAAACAAATGGACGAAAATAAGATGGCGAATCCGGAAGAAAAACTAAGCATGCTTTTGTTGGCCTATGATATGCTGACCAAAAACGGCTACGAAGCAATTGGTATGGATCATTTTGCAAAACCAACTGATGATCTGGCCATTGCGAAGCATAACAAAAACCTTCACCGAAATTTTCAGGGGTACTGTACCCGCGAAACTACCGGACAGGTTTATGCTTTCGGTACATCCTCTATTTCTCAACTTTGGGGAACGTATGCACAAAATATCAAAAACCTGCATCAATATATGGATGCAATAGAAGCAACCGGATTGGCTACTGAAAGAGGTTACAGTTTAACAAAAGAAGAAACCGTCATTCGTGAAGTGATTAACGAAGTGATGTGTAACGGTTATCTCGATTTTGATGTTATTGCTCAACGCTTAAAAACAACTGCCGACGAAGTAAAAACCATTACCAATTACAATCCATCTAAACTTCAACCATTTATTGAAGATGGTTTAGTAGAAATTACTGATGACAAAATACATGTTAGTGCCGACGGGATGTTTGTGGTTCGGAATATTGCCATGCTATTTGACCCATTTTTAGGAAGCACCGAATCCAAATTTTCAAGAGTTGTATGACCGGTGTATTATTAGTCAATATGGGGTCGCCTCTTTCCAAAAAGGAAATGAGGCAATTCCTGTTCAATATGTTCAGCGACAAGGCTATTTTACCTTTTCCTACGTTACCACGTACCTTGCTTGCACTGATGATAAGCACTTTCAGGTATTCCGGTTCGTGGGAAAAATACCAGCTAATTGGCGGTTCCAAGCTGAAAGACTCGATGGCGGTTATTACCCGTGAACTTGCTTCGGAAATTGGAAAAGATTATCTGGTTTCGGCAGCTTATTCTTATAGCTCGCCAACTATTCTGACTGAGATTGAAGGCTTTCGGAGCAAAGGAATTACCAACATCAAAGTCATAACCATGTATCCGCATTCAAGCATTTCGACTACTGAAAGTGTAAAAACCGACCTAGACAAAATCAGGAAGAAATATCCGGAACTTCGGATTTCGGAACTTGGCGTTTATGGTGAAAATGAGAATTTTATTAATTATTGGGTGGATATTATTCAGGAAGCTATTCAAAGACAGTCTTATAAAAACCCAACTTTAGTATTCAGTGCCCACTCTATTCCGGCTTATCTGGTGGAACAAGGAGACACATACGTGGACGAGATAAACGCTTCCGCAAAGTTGATAGCCGGCAAACTGGGTTTGCAGTACCGCGTGGCTTTTCAGTCGAAAATAGGCAAAGTAAAATGGGTTGACCCGGACACAAAAGATTGTCTGAAAACAATGAAAGAGGAAAACATTGACGAAATCATGTTGATTCCCATCAGTTTTGTAAATGAAAATCTGGAAACGGCTTATGACCAGGGTATTGAAATAGCTCCTTTCGGAAAAAACGAATTGGGTATCAAAAATATTTGCCGCGTTGAAATTCCACAATCACACCCGCTTTTGATAGCCGTTTTCAAACAACTTTTAGCAGAATCATGACAACAAATTCCAACGAAACAACAACCGATATAGTAGTACTTGGTGCAGGATTAACCGGGCTCACCACGGCTCATTACCTGAAAAAAGCTAACAAAAACTTTATTGTTCTTGAAAAACAAAACAGAATTGGCGGCGTGATACAATCCTCCAAAGAAAATGGGTTTTTGTACGAAAACGGGCCTAATACAGGTGTTGTGGGTAATACTACCGTGGTAGAATTGTTCGAAGAGTTGGAGAAAACTGGAAAAGGGAAAGCCGAACTAGGAAGTAAAAATGTAAACAAACGTTTTATCCTGAAAAATGGGAAATGGGAATGCATGCCGCTTGGGCCGAAGGACGCTATTATGACTCCACTTTTTTCACTAAAAGATAAACTACGCATATTGGGCGAACCGTTTCGTCCAGCCGGAAAGAATCCACACGAAAACCTGGCTTCGTTTGTAAAACGCCGCATGGGCGAGAGTTTTCTGAACTATGCGATAGATCCCTTTATTGGAGGAGTTTATGCTGGTGATCCGAACTATTTAATTCTGAAATATGCACTGCCAAAACTATATAATTTGGAACAAAACTACGGTAGTTTGATAGGTGGAACGGTAAAAAAGAAATTCTGCGAAAAGAAAACGGAAGAAGAGAAAACGGTGAATCGGAAAACATTTTCGTTTGTAAACGGATTGTCATCGCTTACAAACGGACTTTATGAATCAGCCGGAAAAGATAATTTCATTTTGGGAGCTGAAAATATAGAAGTACAGCATTCTGCAAATGGCTACACGATTAGCTATCAGAATGCATCCGGAGAAACATTAAGCATCAAGGCAAAAAACGTAATTTCTACGCTCGGAGCTTATACATTGGAGAAGACCCTGCCATTTATCGACCAACAGGAAATGTCGAAGATAGATTCATTGGTTTATACCAAGGTAATCGAAGTTGCAATTGGTTTTAACTGTTGGGAAGGTAAGAAACTGGACGGTTTCGGTGGATTAATTCCTTTTATAGAAAGCCGCGACATTTTGGGAGTTCTCTATATGTCGTCTTTGTTTGAAAACCGCGCCCCTGAATCAGGTGCTTTACTTTCAGTCTTTTTGGGAGGTGTACGCCGCCAGGACCTTATGTTGCTAAATGACGAAGGGATACAGAAAGTTGTAGAAAAGGAACTTACTAGCCTGATGAACCTCACCCATTTTAATCCTGATTTATTTAAAATAATGCGTCATAACTGGGCTATTCCGCAATATGGGATAGAAAGTGGTGAACGTTTTGCTACAATTGAAAAGCTTGAGAAACAATATCCAGGGCTACAAATAGGCGGAAATTTGCGAGGTGGCATTGGCATGGCTGACCGCATTAAACAAGGAAAAGAATTGGCTCAGAATGTGCTCTGAGCTAATAATAATTCAGCAGGAGCAACAATTTCCTGACGAGATGATACCACATAACCAATTACTATAATTACCGGAGTTGGATATTCGGTGTCTGACTTACTCAATGATTCAAGATTCGTGATATATTCTTTCTGATCGGGTAAGGAAACATTATACACCAAAGCCACAGGAGTTTTCGGATCACGGCCTTCGGCAATGGCTTTAGCTGCAATTTTATGAATGGTGGAGCCTGCCATAAAACAAATCAATGTGTCGGTATTTGGCAATTTCATATCTTCAGTGGTATGTCCGGTAATAAATGCAACAGACTTGGCAATTCCTCTCAACGTCAACGGAATCTGAGTGAGCGATGCCACAGCAATACCAGTGGAAACACCCGGAATGACAGCCACTTGAACACCATTTTCTTTCAAAAATTCTATTTCTTCACCACCGTGAGCAAATATCATAGAATCACCACCTTTAAGACGTACTGCGTTTTTACCCGATTGTGCCGCTTCAAGCATTAAAACATTTATCGCATCTTGTTCAAAACTATGGCAATGCTTACGCTTGCCCACATAAACCTTTTCAGCCTTGTATTGATTCAGAAATTCACGGTTTACCAAGTCATCATGAAAAATCACATCGGCCTTTGCTAGAGCTTTATCACCGGCAATGGTAAGTAAATCCGGATCTCCGGGACCAAAACCAACCAGAGTTACTTTACCGGCTGAAATTTCTGAAATTTTAGTTGAAATATATTCTGACATATGCTATGAGTTCTAAAATTTAATTTCAAAAAAAAGCTTTATTTAATCAACCTAACGTTTTTAGTATTTCAAGCCCTTGCTCCCACTCGCCGAATCCCGATAAATTATTAATGTGCCCGGCTTCGCCAATATTAATAAAATGACTACCCCAGCTTTGGGCATAAAGTTCAGCCTTTTCAATGGTTGCCCATGGATCGTTAGTACTGGCTACAAGTGTTGTAGGAAATGAAATTTTATGGTTTGGGGTTTCTTCAAAAAGATTTTTTTCAATCTTTCTATTAATTACTTCCGTATCGGGAGGTGCAACCAGTAAAGCTGCCTTAATCTTTCTATTGTAATGTTTTGCCCATTCCACCACCGTGAGGCAACCCAGACTATGTGCAACCAATACTACCGATTCAGGTTCGTAGCCCGAAATTGCGTTATCTATATTCTCAGCCCATTCCCGAATGTTCGGATTGTCCCAATCTTTCTGATTGATACGTTGAAAATTGGACTGGGTATTTTCGAAATGTGTTTGCCAATGGTTCTGTCCGGAACCGCCATATCCTGGAATTATAAAATAGTTTGTCATATCCTTTCAAAATTGAGGTAAATTATAAAGTAGTTCTAATTCTATTGAACGATACAAAATTCCTCTTTTTCCCGGATTGATACAATCGCACGATTATGGTAAATTTATACCTTATACGTGGTACTAAATTTAGAGCGTTATTTTAATTGTTCCATTTTCAATCAATTCTTTAATCTGATTTCGAATGTCGACGGATTGATAAACGTTCTGTGCATTTGATCCAACCGATATAGTAAGATTTCCGTCCTTGTGAATGGCCGGTGAAACAAAGTCGCACAACATGGGCGCATCACATACGCTGGTCAAAATTCCAAACTCTTCGGCATCAGTTTTTATACGGGCATTGAGCTTGTGGTCACCTGTGCAAACATATACCAGAAAAAAACCTTCCAAATCACTTTTTTCGTATTCCTTTTCAATAAAAGTAAAAGGTAATTGTCTGATTTCATTCGTAAATTCAGGAGCAATAACAGTCACATTTTGCACAAAGCGAGCCATGATAGTTCCCTTATGTGTAGCCACTTTCCCGCCACCAATAAGAAGAATTTTCTTATTGGTAACGTTTATGGAAATAGGTAAAAATTGTAAGTCTTCCCGGTTCATTGTGTTTAATCAATCGTGAAAATTCAATCCTGCAGTTGTTGCTTTTATATAATCTTTTCTGATTACAAAATCTCCGAAATGTTCATCTTCCAATCTATTCTTGGCAAAGTCACTTAAAATAGGTGTAAGAGCCTCAATAATTTCATCTTCAGACAGCATTTCTTTATACAATTTATTCAACCTGTCGCCCGTAAAACTTGCTCCCAGATACATATTATATTTCCCCGGAGCCCGGCCTACAAAAGCAATTTCGGCTAAAAACGGACGTCCGCAACCATTTGGGCAACCCGTCATACGAATGCTGATAGGAACTTGTAATATTCCGTTTTCGTCAAGTATTTTGTCAATTCTGGTTATGAGTGTGGGTAAATAACGCTCGGCTTCAGCAAATGCTAATCCACACATTGGTAATGCTGCACAAGCTATGGAATTCTGGCGAAGTGCTGACAGTTTATCACCATCAATAACTTTGTATTTCTTTAGCAAGGCTTCAATTTCCGGTTTTTTACTTTCCGAAACCTGGGCAATTACTAAATTTTGGTTTCCAGTCAGGATAATGGTTCCTTCGTGTAAGTTGGCAATTTCGCGCAAGGCAGTTTTAGGATGATAACCGTTTCGGTCAACAAGTTTTCCACCTTCTACAAAAAAACCATAATTCCACAGTCCGCTATCGCCTTTTGACCAACCATATTTGTCGCCCAATGTTTCAAATTTGTATTCTTTTGTTGGTTCAAGTTTCAAACCATGAGTTCTTTCTAATTCAGCTTTGAAAAAGTCTAATCCAAGTCGGTCAATTGTGTATTTCAACCGTGCATTTTTTCGTTCGGAACGGTTACCATGGTCGCGTTGAAAAATCAATACAGCTTCAGCAGCTTCAATAATTTTCTCTTTTGGAAAAAATCCAACCACGTCGGCTACACGTGGATAAGTGGCGTTATTGCCAAAGGTATAAGCCATTCCGCCACCTACTGTGAGGTTGTAACCAATTAATTTTCCATTTTCAACAATAGCAATAAAGCCTAAATCGTTCGACAACACATCGGTGTCGTTTCTAGGTGGGATGGCCATTGCAATTTTAAACTTTCGCGGCAAATAATATTTTCCATAAAGTGGTTCCTCTTCTTTTTCGCCACCTTCAATTAACTTTCCATCCAACCATATTTCGTGATATGCATTGGTTTGCGGAGTCAAATGGGCTGAAATTCGCTTGGCATCTTCGGCTACTTCGCCGTGTACAGCAGATTCGTAAGGATTGGCTGAACTCATCACATTACGATTCACATCACCACAAGCAGCAATTGTATCCAGTAACGATTTATTAATTTCCTGAATGGTAGTTTTCAAGTTACGCTTTAATACGCCATGAAACTGAACAGTTTGACGAGTGGTTAACTTCATTGTCTTGTCACCATAAAAATCAGTTAAAGCATCTAAATCCAACCATTGTTGTTTAGTAAGAACTCCACCGGGAACGCGAACACGAATAAGGAAACTGTAAAGCGGCTCAAGTTTCTGATGCCTGCGTTCATCATCCAGATCACGATCCTGTTGCTGATAAGTTCCGTGAAATTTAATCAAAACCTGATCGTCGGCTCTCAAAGCTCCGGTTAACGGGTCTGTGATACTTTCGGCAATTGTTCCGCGGAGATAATTGCTATTCTCTTTTAAAATTTCAAAAGGAGATGGTACGGGGGTAATATTTTTTTTATCCATTGTGATTGTTTTGTCTTTTATTAAACTGATTTTGCGTTTAGTTAGTTCTGCTCAAATAATTATCAACCGTTTTCTCAAAATTATGTATTAATCAATACACATCTAATTGTAATCGTCTGTCTTTCTCTAAATTCGATACATATTCCTGAGCATGTTCCGTGCTCATTATTGCTTGCAGTTCAACAATTTTCACTAGGGTATCCTGCACATGGCGCGCCATATTTTTCATATCACCACAGATATAAAAATGAGCACCTTCTTCCAACCATTGGTAAACTTCCGGTGCATTTTCAAGTAATCGATCCTGAACATAAATTTTCTTATCTCCATCTCTCGAAAACGCCACATCCATTTTAGTCAGTGCACCTGTTTTCATGAAATCTTGCCATTCTGTTTGATATAAAAATTCAGTTTCAAAATTACGGTTACCAAAGAAAAGCCAGCTTTTACCAGGATTTTCAGCTAGTTCCCGGTGTTGAACAAAAGCTCTGTAAGGTGCAATTCCCGTACCTGCTCCCACCATAATAATTGGAGTCTGATCATTTTCGGGCAATCGAAACCCGGGATTTGACTCAATAAAAACCGGTACCTTTTCATCCTCTACCGTCACTTCCGATAGAAAGGTCGAACACGTGCCCTGTTTTTTGCGTCCGGAATTTTCGTAATTCACCACCCCAACTGTCAGGTGAATTTCACCCGGAAAAGCTTTAGGACTCGACGAAATTGAATAGTAACGAGGCTGTAACGGACGAAGAATTTTCACCAGATTTTCAGCATCTATGTCCACCGGAAAATCCCGTAACAAATCAACAATATCACGCCCTTCCAGGTATTTCTTAAACTCATCATGTTGTTCCGATAGTTTTTGCAATTTTTCATTCGGCGCAAAATTCAAATAACGGGTCACTACATCAACTGTAATTTTGGACAATTCAACATAGCGATAAAGAACTTCTTCCAATTTCTTTTTCCATCCGTTAATTGTAATAAGTTCTCCAGCATTTAATCCTGTTTCAGCCAGTACTTCACCAATTAATTCAACCGAATTCACAGGTAAAATACCTGCTGCATCACCTGGTTCATATTCCAATCCCGGAGCATTTTCAGTATTTAATTCAATATGAAGTGTCTGCCGTTTAGAGTCTTTCCCGTGAAGCAAAATCTTTTCGAAAACCGGAGCCGAAAATGGATTTTTCTTGTTATGACCTCCTGTATTTTCTTTCTTTCCATTTTGATTGGTCTGCGCAATACGAAATGTAGGAGTAGCTTTTTGAGCTATCGTTTCGCCACTAAAACCAGCAAGGGTAGCTTTCAACCATTCTTCAGCCGGTTCCTCAAAATCAACATCACAAGCGACTCGCGAAACAAGGCGTTTTGCACCTAATTTTTCCAGTTGCTCATCAAAGTCTTTTCCCGTTTGGCAAAATTTGAAATAGGTTGAATCACCCAATGCCAGCACAGCGAACGTAACACCTTCGAGTTTTGGGGCTCGTTTGCTAAATATATACTCATGCAATTCGCGGGCAGCTAAAGGCGGTACACCTTCGCCGTGAGTTGACACTATTACCAGTAAATTTTTCTCTGTTTGCAAATCACGCACTTTGTAATCTGCCATACTTTTCAGTTTTACCTTAACACCTTGTTCTGCAGCCAATTGTTGAGCTTTCTTGGCCAATCCTTCACCATTTCCCGTTCTCGATCCATATAAAATTGTAATTGCATCTTGAGAACCGGTTTTGGTTGATTGCACCTCTATCTCAGGAGTATTTGCTACTAATTTTTGAGTTGACATTCCAGCCAAAAAACCAGAAACCCAAACTAATTGTTCCTGACTTAGAGAATTTACCAAATTAGAAAATAGCTCTGATTGTTCTATAGATAAAGGAGTAATATTTGTTTTCATTTCTTTCGTTTTAATCTTTTAATCATCCTAAATTAAATCTCATAATCAGGTTCAGTTGGTTCTTCGCGACCAATATTAATCTTGTTCCAGATTCGTTCGTGAAAATAATACAAGGTTACTTTTGTAAACACTTCTACTCCACTTATTGAAAATGCAAATGTTAATTTACCCGTAATTATATATGAGATTATGAAAGTATCAATCGTACCGGTAATCCTCCAGGATATTGATTTTAGCAAGCTTCTATAGTTCTTTTCTTTCATCTGATTTCTTTCTTATTTAATTCTTATATATAAAATCATCTCTTGTGTAATCCACACTCCTTTTGTTCTGGATTTTCCCACCACCATCTACCTGCCCGAACATCCTCGCCGGGCTCAATAGCACGCGTACAAGGCTGACAACCAATACTTGGAAATCCTTTATCATGTAGTTTATTGTACGGAACTGCATTTTTTTTAATATAATCCCAAACTTCCTGCTCAGTAAAATTGATTAGCGGATTGAGTTTTATCAAGCCATTTGCTTCGTCCCATTCCACCAACTGTACTGCCTGTCGAGTTACAGATTGCTCCCTGCGAAGACCGCAAATCCAAACATCCAATCCTTCGAAAGCCCGTTTTAATGGTTCTAGTTTACGTACTTTACAGCAAAGTTTGCGTTGCTCAATTCCTGCATAAAATAAGTTGATTCCTTCAGTCTTCACCATTTTTTCTACCTGTGTAAAGTCAGGGAAAAGTACTTCCAACTTAATATCATACCGCATATTTGTTTTATCAATCAGGCTATATGTTTCCGGGAAAAGCCGACCGGTATCAAGGGTAAATATGAGTGCCGATTTATCCACTTTCACAATTAAATCTGTCAGCATCTGATCTTCTATGCTCAAACTTGACGAAAGAGCAATTTTGCCTTTAAACTCCGAAAGAAAATATGCCAACACTTCCTGTGGCGATTTTCCTTCAAATTGATTATTAAGTTGTTCTATATTTTTCATTAGATAGTAAATGTTTCGTCTTCCAAATTGTGCACAATCATTCCTGCGCCAACAGTTTCAAATGTATTTTCATCTATCAGCACCAAGCTTCCTGTAATTCTGTTTTCACCATACGAATCGTATTTCAACGGTTTCAGCGTTTTAATGGAAATATGAGCAATATCATTCATTTTTACCGTTTTATCATCCAGTATATTTTCCAGTGTATTGATATTCACCTTAAAATGAACATCTTTGATAATAGCACGGGTTTCTTCTGTAGCATGTCTGATAATATATTTTCCACCTTCATTCAGTGGTTTGTGGTTGAGCCAGCAAATTAAAAGCGAGACATTTGCATTTACGGTTGGCTTAGATTCCGAGTTCTTCACTAAAATATCACCCCGACTAATATCTACGTTATCAGCCAATCTGATGGACACAGACTGAGGCGTGAAAGCTTCGTTCAACGATGTTTTACCTTCGTCAATGGCAATGATTTTCGATTGAGTGTTCGATGGTAAAACGGTTACTTCGTCGCCAACCTTGAAACTACCTCCTGAAATACGACCGGCATAACCACGATAATCATGAAAATCATCTGAGTGCGGACGTATAATATATTGAACCGGAAAACGAGCCGACAGCTTAGTTTCATCTTTACGAACCGGCAAAGTTTCGAGTAAGTGAAGCAGTGTTTCTCCTTTATACCAGGGTGTTTTATCCGAAGCATCTACTACATTATCGCCATCACGAGCCGAAATTGGGATAAAAATTACATTCTTTAATTTCAAAATGGCAGCAATTGCTTCATATTCTCTTTTAATAGTATTGAATACTTCTTCGGAGAAATCCACCAAATCCATTTTATTTACAGCCACCACCACATTCGGAATTTGCAATAAAGATGCAATATAAGAGTGTCGTTTACTTTGTTCAATAATACCATTTCGGGCATCAATAAGAATTATAGCCACATCAGCTGTAGAAGCTCCGGTAACCATATTCCGTGTGTATTCAATGTGTCCGGGGGTGTCGGCAATAATGAACTTACGTTTCGGAGTCGCAAAATAACGGTAAGCCACATCGATTGTAATGCCTTGTTCACGCTCAGCCCGGAGTCCATCGGTCAGTAAAGCCAGGTTTACTTCATCACCGCCACCAAGTCGCTTGCTGGCGTCTTTCACTGCCTGAAGCTGGTCCTCGAAAATGGATTTACTGTCGTACAGTAATCGTCCAATAAGCGTGCTTTTGCCATCATCCACACTTCCTGCAGTGCTGAAACGAAGCAGTTCCATGTCTAAATATCCTGTTGTATCTTTTGTTTGAGTTGTCATAATGTGTTTATTCAATTGTAAATTATTAATTACCAATTGTAAATTGATTAAAAGTATCCCGCTTTCTTTCGGTCTTCCATAGCTGCTTCCGAACGTTTATCGTCCGACCGTCCACCGCGCTCGGTAATGCGCGAACTGGCTATTTCATCAATGATATCTTCCAATGAATTAGCCGAAGATAATGTCAGCCCGGTACAAGTAATATCGCCAATGGTTCTGCAACGCACTCTTTTGATATCGACAATTTCAGTTGGTTTACGGGGAATAGCATCCAAAGCTGCATAAATAACTCCATCACGTTCAAACACTTCACGTTCGTGGGTATAATAAAGCGAAGGCAAAGGAATATTTTCCTGTAAAATGTATTGCCAAATATCCATTTCGGTCCAATTACTGATTGGAAATACGCGAAAATGTTCTCCCAGATTTTTTTTACCATTGAAGATATTCCAAAGCTCTGGTCGTTGATTTTTCGGATCCCATTGTCCAAATTCATCCCGATGCGAAAAAAAACGTTCTTTGGCTCGGGCTTTTTCTTCATCACGGCGGGCTCCGCCAAGAGCTGCATCGAATTTATACTTTTCGAGTGTATCTAATAATGTGACAGTTTGCAGTGTATTTCTACTGGCAGTGTATCCTTTTTCTTCCACTGCACGTCCGGTGGCAATTGATTCTTCCACAGAACCTACAATCAAATTTGCACCAAGTAATTTCACTAATTCATCACGATAAGTAATGGTTTCTTCAAAATTATGCCCGGTATCTATATGCACGAAGGGAAAGGGAATAGCTGCCGGATAAAAAGCTTTGTAGGCCAGATAGGCCATTACAATTGAATCTTTTCCTCCAGAAAAAAGAAGAGCCGGTTTTTCGAATTGTGCCGCCACTTCACGTAGTATGAAAATCGATTCTGATTCCAGTTCTTTTAGATGTGTAAGTTTGTAGTCGCTCATATTGATTGAATTGTTATTTCTTTTTGACGAAGCAAAATTACGGCTAACCCAACATTCTCACCATACCACTCAGTTGGTATTTTTAATACCACAATTAGGGTACAATATCACAATAATCCCTTTAAACAGTGCAATTATGACAGTATTCAAATAAAATACAAATTTTTAAAACAACACATTTTTAAAATTTCAATTCAACTTACAATTGAAATTCAATCAACTTCCTTCATAATTTTTCCAATACACTTTGTCAATCAAAGAATAATTCGTACCTTTGCCCCGCTTTAATAAAAACTAAGTATTAATTACTAAAAAGCTAACAAACAGTATGTTAAATCATTATGAAACCGTTTTCATTTTAACTCCCGTTTTGTCTGATGTACAGATGAAGGAAGCGGTAGAAAAATTCAAGACCATTTTGACAGAAAATGGCGCCTCAATTACCAATGAAGAAAATTGGGGATTGCGCAAATTGCAATATCCAATTCAAAAGAAATCTACAGGTTTTTATTCATTGCTTCAATTTGATGCAGACCCTTCAGTAATCGCAACATTGGAAACTCAATTCCGTCGCGATGAACGTGTACTTCGTTTCTTATCGTTCCGTTTGGACAAATACGCATTCGAGTATGCTGAAAAAAGAAAAAGTGTTAAATCTAAAGAAGTAAAGGAGAACTAAAACATGGCAGCAAACAACGGAGATATCAGATACTTAACTCCACCATCAGTAGACATTAAAAAGAAAAAATACTGTCGTTTTAGAAAAAGCGGTATTAAGTACATTGATTACAAAGATCCAGAATTTTTGAAAAAATTCTTAAACGAACAGGGAAAAATTCTTCCACGTCGCCTTACCGGTACTTCGTTGAAATTTCAACGCAAAGTAGCTCAAGCAGTTAAAAGAGCACGTCACATTGCGTTGCTTCCTTATGTAACCGATATGATGAAATAATTAAGAAGGAGGAAAAAGTATGGAAATTATATTGAAAGAAGATGTAATCAACTTAGGTTACAAAGGCGATATCGTTAGCGTTAAGGCTGGTTACGGACGTAACTTCCTTATCCCAACAAAAAAAGCTGTTATGGCAACAGAATCAGCAAAGAAAATGTTGGCTGAAGATTTGAAACAACGTGCTCACAAATTAGAACGTCTTAAAAATGATGCTATCGAATTAGCAGAAAAATTGAAAGACATTACATTAAATGTAGGCGCAAAAACCAGCACAACAGGTAAAATCTTTGGTGCAGTTGGTCCTATCCAATTGGCTGATGCTTTCGAAAAAGCAGGATTTACAGTTGACCGCAAAGTAATTGTACTAAAAGATGCCGTAAAAGAAATCGGTTCATATACTGCTACATTAAAACTTCACAAAGAAGTAACAGTTGATGTTGCTTTCGAAGTTGTAGCTGAATAAGTTTTCAGTTCAAAATCACCTAAAAAACCGATGCACAAATGTGTATCGGTTTTTTTTTATGCAAACAGGAAATCAAAAGTTTTCTACTTTTTTATTGCATTAGTTAAAGCAATAGTTCCATTCAAACCTCCTTCCACTGCTGTATTTGGAACAATAACAATAGTAAAATTTGTTTTTATACTAATGTCTCAACAAATTATTCTTGAAAATGAAATAGAACTGCATTAAAAACTATTTAATTGCTTTCATTTTATTATTTTTAATTTGATTACTGCATTGGAATTTCCATAACCAATAATTTTGTTAGCGAGTTGGTTTTTATTTCTACCGAATCGGTTTCGCTGACACCTAACCCATCCCGGCGATTTAATTCCTGACCTGCAACATTGACATCGCCTTCAATTACAAATAAATACACGCCATTTTTCTTATCCTTCAGTTCATATTTACCTTCCCAGTCTTCAGAAAAATCGCCTAAATGAAACCAGGCATTCTGATGAATCCACACTCCCTGATCGTTTGGATTTGGAGAAAGGATCTGATAAAATTCATTGGGTTTTTCTATTTCGGCAATCGAAATCTGGTCGTAGCGTGGAGTCACATTCTTTTTATTCGGGAAAACCCAAATTTGTAGAAATTGCGCTTCCTTATCTTTATTTTTATTGAATTCGCTGTGGAAAATCCCGGTTCCGGCACTCATTACCTGAATTTCTCCGGTAGTGATAACACCATGATTGCCCATGCTGTCTTTGTGTTCCAAATCTCCAAAAAGTGGGATGGAAATGATTTCCATATTATCGTGTGGATGTGTTCCAAAACCTTCGCCACCATCTATTCTATCATCGTTCAAAACCCGTAATGTTCCAAAGTTGACTCTTTCGGGATTATAATAATTGGCAAAGCTAAATGTGTGGTGCGTGTCTAACCAACCATGATTGGCATGTCCACGTGTTTCTGATTTGTGCAAAATTGTTTTCATACTTCTGTCGTTTTATCATTAATTTGATATGACAAAGGTACGGCAACAAAATGCCCCGCGAAGTAATGAAATCGGGTGAATGATTGCAAAAATCAGGACTGGCGAGCTAAAACACGAAATTCGGAGGGAGTTTGTCCGGCAATTTTCTTAAAGAAATTGTTGAAATGAGCTGATTCTTCAAAACCAAGCTCATAAGCCAGTTCTTTATTGCTTATATTACTGAAAAGCAATGAACGTTTGGCTTCGACAATTAATTTACTTTGTATATGATCTTTAGCCGACTTTCCGGTAAGATTTTTTACTGTTTTATTCAGATAATCGGCGGTAACGGCAAGTTCTTCTGCATAATCTGACACCATGTGAGCAGTTGCATACCGCCTGTTCAACGCCTTTTTGAACGACCGGAGAATGTGATTGCCGGTTTCAATCAGCTGTGGATTATGACTTTTTTGAAGTGAACAATGATTGTTACTCTGAATAAGAAACAGCTTCACCAATGAGCCTACAGCTTCCAACGTATATGTTTCAAGCGACTCAGCAAAATAAGCCATTTGAGTGGTCAGACTTTGATAAATGGTCAAATCGCTTTCATTTATTGGTAGCGGCGGCGATTGACCATAATCATTGAAAAGATAAATATCGTTTACCATCTTTTCGGGGATGGAATTGGCAATCAGAAATTCTTCAGTAAACGTGATTACCCAACCTACAGGTTCACTTGTAAAAATAACCTGATGCATTTGCCCAGGTTGGATAAAATAAATGGTTCGGTCTTCGATTTTATATTCCGTAAAGTCTACAAAATGAGTTCCTTCACCTTTCTCAATAAAGAGAATAGTATAATAATCATGTCGATGTGGAACATCCGGTGCACCATTAGAACTCCGGTAAATGTCGTCCATACGTTTCAGTGCAAAATCGGAGTATTGCTGAGCCATTTCCGAAAAAGCGTAGGTTTTAATTTCCTTTTGCAATAAGTTCATGAATGCAGGTTAGTTAATATACAACAAAACAACGAATATACCATATTCATTGTTTTGTTGTATATTAAAAATGTATCAATTATCTACCTTCCCCAATATTTTTTAGGAGCGGTATCAGTTTTCTTTTTAAGAATTGGAGCCTGATGTTCTACTGTTGTAGCACTTTTAGCTTCAGTAGGCCTTTTGTTCGGATTTTTAGGACGAGCATGAGCTTGTACTTTTGGCTTAGCTTTCGATTTTGACTTTCCTTCAACCGGAAGATTTTCCGCCGGGTAAGGATGTCCATCTACAACCGGAATCTGTATTGAAATCAGCTTTTGAATATCACGCAAAAATTCACGCTCTTCAATATCGCAGAACGAAACTGCCTTTCCATTAAGTCCTGCCCTACCCGTCCGACCAATTCGGTGAACGTACGTTTCAGGAATATTTGGAATTTCGTAGTTGATTACCAGATTCAAATCATCTATATCAATACCACGTGCTGCAATATCGGTGGCAACTAAAACTCGCGTTGTGCGGTCTTTAAAATTGCGCAATGCATTCTGACGGGCATTCTGCGATTTATTGCCATGAATAGCTTCTGCTTTAATTTTTACCTTTTCCAGCATGCGTTGCACTTTATCGGCACCATGTTTGGTTCTTGTAAATACTAAAGCTGTTTTAATTGATTTATCCTGAAGTAAATGAATCAATAAATCCTTTTTATTTACAGCATCCACAAAATACATTTCCTGCTGAATAGTTTCAGCAGTAGTGGATGCAGGTGTTACTTCCACTTCTTCAGGATTGGTAAGAATGGTACTTGCCAACACCCGAATAGAATCAGGCATAGTAGCCGAAAAGAATAGCGACTGACGTTTGGCGGGAATTATTTTAATAAGTTTCTTCACATCATGAATAAAACCCATATCAAGCATACGATCGGCCTCATCAAGTACAAAAATGCTAATATCACCTAACTTCACGTATCCCTGATTTATCAAATCGAGCAATCTTCCCGGTGTAGCTATTAAAATATCAACACCCATTTTTAAAGCACCTACTTGCTGACTTTGAGGAACACCACCAAAAACAACTGTGTGGCGTAAATTCATAAACCGTCCGTAAGCGGCAAAACTTTCACCAATTTGAATGGCAAGTTCACGCGTTGGCGTTACAATCAGGGCTTTTATTTTGCGTGGCGCTCTGTCATTGCCTTTATTTAAGTGCAATAGTTGAAGTATAGGAATAGCAAAGGCTGCCGTTTTACCGGTCCCTGTTTGTGCACATCCTAATAAATCATGGCCTTTAAGTACAATTGGAATAGAAATTTCCTGAATAGGAGTTGGTTGGGTATAACCTTCGTGTTGGAGAGCGTTTAAGATCGGCTCTATAAGATCTAATTTATCAAATGTCATAGAATATTTCACGCATCCGCTCATCTTTCACAAGCTTTAAATTATAATTGACGGAGTACGATTTTGTGCAAAGATACGGAAAATAAACCAAGGTGACAAAAAACGCACATCCTGAAGTCATTTGTTGTATTTTCGTTAGTGAACACGGTATTTCGGAGAAAATTCATTTTTAAGCACCTCATATATTTTTCATTGCACACAGATAAACTATTTGTGCGAAATTTAAAGTTTTTTAAATATAAAAACAGGGATAGATGGGATGTTGACCAATATAAATTCCTATTTTTGCAACACCGAAAGAGAAATTGCCAAGAAAAATATTATCATTTTGATATATTTATTCAATTGTAAATTGCAATATCACTTCATCAATTCCATAAAAAGGAATAAACAATAAAACCTTGAATTACTTGAAATCTGATCAAACACATAATATCTCCATCAGGAAAAAGTACATTTTCGTCCCTGTGAATGTATCTTCCTGAATTAACTCTTCTGTAACAGATAGTTGGAAACTATCTTACTTACTATCGGCATAAAAAGAAATCCTTCAAACATATTCGTGTAACCAACATACATCGTAGTATACAAATATATCTATCAGAATATGACAATCGCTTTCATGAATCAGATAAAAGTATACGGTTCTCCCAACTTTATAGTATAAAATGCAAAGTAGGTTCTACTTTAATTATCAGTGAGATAGAATAATATCTCTTTTAGTATTTCAATATTTTCGATTTTAAAAAATAAATCTATACGATAATCACAATTTTAAATCAAAATCTAATGAGTAATGCTGATACCGTTTCAACGCATATTTTAATTATTGGAGGCGGTCCTTCCGGGTTAGCCACTTCCATACATTTGGCCGACATCCTGAAACAAAAAGGATTAAACCGTAGAATTTTACTGATTGAAAAAGGCAGTTCCATCGGAAGTCATATTTTATCCGGTGCAGTTATTAAAACTGATGTTTTCAAAAGTTTATTACCGGATGTCGATTTCTCCGAAATCCCTTTCAATGCCAGAGTAGCAACAGATGCTACAGTTTTATTGAGTGAAAACGGATCATTTAAATTGCCGTTTCATGTGCCATACATGAGCAACAAAGGCAATTATACCGCTTCTCTGGGGCAAGTTTGTCGTTTTCTGGCAAAAAAAGCAGAGGAAAAAGGCGTTGAAATTTATCCCGGATTTTCAATCGACGAAATTCTATACAAAGATGGTAAAGTTATCGGGGCAAAAACCATTGACACTGGCGTTGATCATGAGGGCAATCAACTGGAAAATTTCCAACCTGGAACACGCATAGAAGCCAAACTAACCATCTTTGCCGAAGGAACACGCGGAAGTTTAGCCAAGAAACTTATTCAAAAGTACGATCTCGAAAAAAATAAAAATTGCCAGATTTACTCGCTTGGTGTCAAAGAGTTATGGAGCGTACCGGAAGGTAATATCGAACCCGGCGAAGTGTATCACACTATGGGTTATCCACTGAATATGAAAGAATTTGGCGGTGGTTTTGTCTATGGTTTAAACGATAACAAAGTTGCTGTTGGGTTGGTAGTTGGACTTGAATATGAAGATCCTACTTTCGATACGCACGATGCATTCCAGGCATGGAAAACAAATCCTTTTATCTCCAAATTCCTTAAAGGTGGAAAACTCGTGGAATATGGAGCAAAAACATTGCCTGAAGGTGGTTGGTATTCTATTCCGAAACTATATACCGACAATGCACTTATTGTTGGCGACAGTGCCGGATTGGTTGCCATGCCTGCACTAAAAGGTGTGCATCTGGCAGTTACTTCAGGAATGTTGGCGGCTAAAACTGCAGCAGAAGCACTGGACAAAAATGACTTCTCGGAGAAAATTCTTTCATCCTATGAAACGTCCATCAAAGGGAGCTTAATTTATAATGATTTGTATCCTGTTCGTAATTTCCGTCAGGGATTTTCGAAAGGTTTAATTATAGGTGCTTTGAATTTCGGAACACTTTTGATTACGGGAGGTGCAGGATTCTTTGGCAGATTAAAATCTCATCCTGACAAAGATGCCACCAAAACATTGGCCGAATTTAAAGGCAAGCCATTCAAAGAAAGATTTAAAGGCAAGCTGGAATTTGATAAAGTGTTGACTTTCGATAAAGTTACCGATGTTTACTTCTCTGGAGTAAACCACGACGAGCATCAGGTACCGCATGTAAAAGTCAATAATCCAGAGTCATTTGTAACCATTAATATCGAGCAATACGGTGCTCCGTGTCAGTTCTTTTGTTCGTCAGAAGTGTATGAACTGCATACTGACAAAAACGGGCATCAGGATCTGCGTATTCATGCTGAAAACTGCATGCACTGCAAAACCTGCGATATTAAAACCCCGGGCGATGGAATTACCTGGAGTGTTCCAAACGGTGGAAATGGCCCTGATTTTCAAAACATGTAGATAATGCATAATTCACAATGCATAATTTATAATCATTAATTTTTAATTATTAATTAAACAATGGCTCTTACAATTATAAGTTTAATAAAACAAGTTCCACTCCCAACCGAAATGCGTATGGGAGATGACGGATTGATGGATAGGACAAAAGCAAAGTCGATTATCAATATCGACTGCCAGTTTGGCCTTGAAGCCGGATTACAACTCAAAAAACAATATCCCGATGCACACCTGATTGCCTGTTCAATGGGACCGGGTTCGTTCGAAGTGGCTTTACGCACAGCCATTTCGATGGGTTATGATGAAGCATTCCTCCTCTCCGACCGAAAATTGGGCGGTAGCGACACATACGCAACCGGTTTGGCTATTTCAACTATGCTGAAACATTTAGGTTTCACCAAAGATTCAAAAGAACCATTTATCATCCTTGCAGGTCGCCAGACCAGCGACGGAGATACAGCTCACGTCCCTTCTCAAGTGGCTGAAAGCATGGGTATTCCCCAGGCAACCTTTGTGGAAAGTGTAAAAGCCGATGGAGAAGGAAACGTGATAGCAAAACGAATTATCGAAGGCGGTTACCAAATGATGAAATTACCAATGCCTTGTGCTATTTCGCTTACTCCAACCGGAATTCCACCCCGGAAACCATCGCTTAGCGGGGCAATCAAGGCTCGAAACTCACAAATTACCGTGTTTGGAATTGACGATATCGGACTTGGAACAGAAAAAATAGGCCTCAGTGGCTCGCCTACCATTGTAGCCAATGTAGTGAATATCGTAAGCGAACGTGCTCCGGTTATCATGTCCGAAGGTCATAACGAAACAGTAATTGTAGATAGTTTGATTGCAAATTTTAAAAAAGGTGCAAACGTACTGGAGAAAAAGGAAGTGACAGAGAAGAAAACTTCCGAAAAACCTGAATTTCCTTTTTATGACAACCGCAATGGTGCTAAAGGAATTTTGACATGGGCTGAAGTAGCCAATGGAAAAATTGTCCGCCCTTCAATTGAATTATTGACTCCCGCCCGCCATTTGGCAGATCAGCTTGGAGAAGGAACTAAAATCATGACCTTGTTAATTGGTAAAAACGTGAAAGATCAGGCGCAGGTATTATTTGAGCATGGTTCTGATGAAGTAATCATCGTTGAAGATGACAAGTTAGAAGAATATTTAGTGCTGCCATTTTCATCTATTTTTGAACAAGTCATTAAAGAACGTAATCCTGAAATTGCCCTCTTTGCGGCAACCACTTCAGGAAGAGAACTGGCTCCACGTATCGGGATGAAAACCGGAAGTGGCGTAACAGCCGACTGTACAGGGCTTGAAATTGGCGAATATGTAAACCGTAAAGACAAGGTAATCAACAAACCGATTCTTCATTCACGCCGACCAACTTATGGTGAAAGCAAACTGGCAACCATTCTTGGTTTTGTTTATCCGCAAATTTCAACTGCCCGTGCGGGAACCTTTGAAGTTCCGGCCAGAGTGGAAGGACGCACCGGAATTGTATCTACATTTAAGCCGGAATTGACCAAAGATGAATTTAAAGTTGAGATTTTAAATACAGTCCGTGGTGAAAGTAACTCTGTAAACCTGTTCGATGCTGATATTATCGTTTCAGGCGGCAGAGGAACAACCGGAGATGGGTTGGCATTAATGAAAAAACTGGCCGAAGCACTCAAAGAAAAAGGCGTGAAAGCCGAATGGTCCTGTAGCCGTGTGGTGGTTGACGAAGGTTACTCTGAATATGCACGTCAAGTTGGACAAACCGGCAAAACAGTACGTCCAAAAGTATATGTAGCTGTCGGCATTTCAGGAGCTATACAGCATATTGCCGGCATGAAAGAATCCGAAAAAATCATCGCTATCGATCATAATCCGAAAGCATCGATTTTCCACTTTGCCGATTTTGGTATCGTAGGTGAATACACAGACATTCTGCCGGAATTGATTGAGCGCGTGAAAGCCGGATTTACTTTTGGCATATAAACTATGAAGAATTAAAAGAGTAAAGATTTTTCAGCATCAATTTATAGGGAGCTTTACAAGGTTTAACTTGTTGACTCCCTTTTTATATTTCAATGATTTAAAAGCCACATAAATTAACTATACATAAAATTTAAAATAAGGAAATACGAGTTTATTAACAAACAAAAATTAATAAAATCGTGAGCATTTGCTATGCTACTATACATTATTATATTATTCAGATGCTGATTATTCATTTTTTGCTCTACAAATTTTGTAATAAGACACACTAAAAATGATTTTAAAAATAAAATTATTTATTAAAGTACGGTTAATTTATGTTATTTTATACGTCAAATACATTAATTTATGTGATTTACTATCGCTAAAATTTTATAAATATACAATTTCAAAAAGTATTTTGAATAAAAAAAATAACAATGTCCATCTAGCTGTAATATATATTACATTATAATTACATTTTATGCTACATATCAAAAGTTCATAATTTTCATATCTAAAATTTAAAAAATAAATTATTATACTTATTTTAAGGCATTTAATAAACCGAATTAATACAAATTATATCAAATAAAACTAGCCAGGAATTACTACAATTACTCAAATAAGGCTTTATATGCTTGTAATAAATACAATATATCCATATAAAATACTACAATAAAAGAGTTTGTAGATTATTATATTTTTATACATATATTTGAAGCGTATTTATAGAATTTGTAATTCATAATAACCAATTAAAAAAAATCACTATTATTTTAATATGAAAACATCCAAATTCATTTCATTTGTAAACACTTTCTCAATACTATTTACAAGTCATATGATTGCACTTATAGTGATTATTTTAATTTACAAATAAAGGCTCGTACTTTTAGTAATGATAATAATAATTATATATTTCAAATTCATATACAGTTTTAATTGCTATCAATTCTTATATTCACGTCCATAATACTATTAGATTATGAAAAAATCACAAATCACGTTTTATGCTAACCTAGCAACAATTGTTTTCACCAGTTACATGCTAGTATTAGTGGTTTTAGTTGTCATTTATAAATAACTACAGAGAAATAGATATTATTTAGATTTTTAATTATTTTAATGCTAAATTCAAGCTTAAAATGAATTATTTTTTCAAACAGCATTAAGTTTATCATTTTTTCAAACCGTCTATAATGAAAACAATAAAAGGTCATCTTAAAAAGATGACCTTTTATTGTTTTACAAATAAGGCTTCTAATCCATAAATTTTAATACCCGAATATTTAAATACACAAAATTGTATATTTATCAACAAAAAAACATATAAAATAAAATACTTGTTATATATTTGTTCTCTCAAAAATGTAGTGGTCAATTCGCTATCAACATTCTGCCTTATATAAATTTTCAAGTTTACAATTTCCCTTTTTTCTTAATATGAAAAATATTGTCGTTCTTTTAATTACATTTATATCTATTTCAAACATAATTGCACAAAGCAAGAAAAGTGTCGAAGCCATTCACATCACTTCACCAATTGTCATTGACGGCGTACTTGATGAATCAGTTTATAAACAGGCTAAACCTGCAAAAGACTTTGTTCAACTTCAGCCATATAATGGCAAACCTGCCATGCAACCTTCCGAAGTATATTTCTTTTATGACCAATCCGCAATTTATGTTGGAGCTAATCTGGCAGACAATAAGCCTGACAGCATTTTCAATTATTTGACACAAAGAGATGATATAGGTATGTCAGATTATTTTGGGGTATATATTGACCCGTTTAATCAGGGACAACTAGCTTATGGATTCTTTATTACTCCTGCGGGTGTTCAGGTTGATATTAAAGCAATAAAAAGTGATGGTGATAACGAAGATGCCAGCTGGAATGCGGTTTGGGAAAGTAAAACACGAATTACAGATAAAGGTTGGACTGTGGAAATGCGCATTCCATTTTCGGCATTAAGATTTTCGAAAAAAACGGAAAGCACCTGGGGACTGAACATGTTCCGCAATATCAGACGCTACAATTCAAATAATTCCTGGAATTTTATTGATCGGAATGTATCCGGATTCATTCATCAAGAAGGACAATTAACAGGAATAAAAGATATTACTCCACCCACAAGATTATCATTCAGTCCGTATCTTGCTACTTATTTCCAACCAAAAAGTAATACTTCGTCTTCCAGTTTTTTATATAAAGGTGGGATGGATTTAAAATATGGAATAAACGAGAGTTTTACACTTGACATGATGCTTATACCGGATTTCGGACAAATTCAATCAGACGATAAAAAGTTGAATTTATCGCCTTATGAACTGTATTATAGCGAGAAAAGACAATTCTTTACTGAAGGAACGGAACTTTTTCAACGAGCGAATATATTTTACTCCAGACGTATTGGTGCTGCACCTACTTTATCTGCCAGCAATTCACTTACCAAAGATGAAATTGTTGATTATAATCCAAGTGAAACTCAATTGGTAAATGCAACAAAAATTTCCGGGCGTACTACTGACGGTTGGGGAATAGGTGTTTTAAATGCTATGTCGTTAACTTCAAATGCTGAAGCATTAGATACCTTAACGGGGAAAAAGCGAAATATAGTTGTACAACCCTTTACAAACTACAATGTACTGGTTGTTGATAAATCATTAAAAAACAACTCCTATATCAGCTTTATCAATTCAAACGTTTATATGTTTGACAATCCATTTAGAGCCAATGTTACAGCAACTGAGTTTCAGTTAAGAGATAACACGAAGACCTATGCAATAAAAGGTAAGGGAGCAATTAGTTCACGTGGTGACAGCATTAAAGAGAATGGATATTATGCTTTTCTTGGTCTGGAAAAGAATAAAGGGCAGTTGAATTACGGAGTTTCACAGAACATGTATTCCGACAAATATAATCCAAATGACCTTGGATATCTTCAACGAAACAATATACTCACCACTGAATCTTACATATATTATCAGATTATCAAACCTTTTTCAATTTTCAGAGAGATGAATGGAAATATATGGTGGGATTACAACCGCATTTACAAGCCCGGTACATTATTCAACAACCAAGTAGGTTACAATGCCAACGTTAATTTTACTAACAATTATTACGTGAACATAAATGGTGGGTATACAGCTAAAACTTATGACTATTTTGAACCCAGAGTAGCTGGTAGGTATTATTCAAGCCCTAATTATTACTGGTACAATGTAAATTTAAATACTGACAGTCGGAAAAATCTTAATTTTTATTTTCATTATGGACTTACCAAACAACCTACCACGGATATGGTTTCAAACTATGGCGATATTTCAGCAACCCTTCGGCTTGGACAAAGGTTTCAGATAAATTATGCGCTGAGTTTCAACTACACGGCAAATGGAGTAGGCTTTGTGGACAGAAACAATAACGGTGATTCAATTACTTTTGCAAAGCGAAACGTGAACACACTTGAAAATATAATCACCACATCGTATGTAATTAATAATAAGACCAGCTTAAGTTTACGTGCAAGACATTATTGGTCAGGCGACAAAAACAAAATTTACTATTTGTTGCAAAATGACGGTTCATTAAAAGAATACCCCGATTATTCTCAAAACATGAATCAGAACTACAATGCATTTACCATTGATATGATTTTTACATGGAATTTTGCTCCCGGCTCAGAACTGGTTTGTGCATGGAAAAATACTGCTTATTCAAATCAAGACAATGTTATCAATAATTATTGGTATAATTTACAAAAATCATTACTAAATCAATCAAACAGTATTTCGATGAAAGTGTTATATTACATTGACTATAATAATTTTAAAAAGAAAAAAACAATTTAATTACATTTCATTTTTTCTATACAAATTATCCGAAATAATATTGAGTGGAATAAATACAAGCCTGAACCACTCATTTATTTTATACTAAAAAGTTTAAGATTCACATTCTGAATCGACAGACTCAAAAGCCCACATAATTAAATCACAAATTTGTTTCATTCTAAATTAGGTGTCTGGTAATAACTTCAAACCTAATTTTAGAGTGTAAAATAAATAGTTTGCTTATTTTTGACAAAGATTTATTTTTATCATTTGTTCTTTCACAAAATAATAACCAATAACTTTCATCATGCAAAAAGAGAAAAAAAGAGTTGCTTTATTTTCGGTATTCGCGGCAATTTTTATTACCGGATTTAAGCTTATCATTGGACTCTTAACCGGCAGTTTGGGAATTTTGTCAGAAGCCCTACACTCGGCACTTGACATGGTAGCTGCTATAATCACTTTCTTTTCCGTTAAAGTTTCAGACAAACCGGCTGATAAAGAACATAATTATGGTCATGGGAAAGTAGAAAATCTGTCTGCACTGATAGAAACTTTATTATTAATAATTACATGCGTATGGATTATTTATGAAGCTGTTCACCGGTTAATAACAGGAAACACACACATTGAAGTTAGCGTGTGGAGTTACATTGTAGTTATTTGCTCAATTATAATTGATTATTCACGATCACGGGCTTTATCGCGGGTTGCAAAAAAACACAATAGTGCTGCGCTCGAAGCTGATGCACTTCACTTCTCAACGGACATATGGAGTTCTGCGGTTGTGCTTTTTGGATTAATTGCATATCAGTTTTTGGGTTGGCTCATTGCCGATTCTATTGCAGCCTTATTTGTAGCTGTAATCGTTCTATTTGTATCCTATCAGCTTGGACGAAAAGCGATTGATGTATTGCTTGACAAATCACCCATAAATGCTACTGCAATTGTGCGCAAGGCTCTTCAAGAATTTCCCGAAGTTTTAAAATATCATGGTTTAAAAGCACGTACTGCCGGAGCGGACACTTTTATAAAGCTCAATGTGCATTTTAATCCTGAACTAAGTTTGCGTGAAGTGCATGAAGTATGTGACAAAATAGAGTCGAAAATAAAGTCACTCATTGAAAGAAGTGAGGTATATATTCATGCCGAACCTGAAGATGCCAGTCACGTAGAAAAAGAGGATGAAGATTATATTTAATAGCTTTTTTTAATACTTCCAACTGTTTTATAGGCATTTAACTCAAAGAAACTAATCAAATCAGCATTGTTCATAACTTGAAAAACGCTCAATCAAATTTATATTTTTTTTAAACAAAACGAGGCGAAGTTTTATTTTTTGCTAAGAAACTACCTGCATGTTTAATTATTGTAGTGTTTCATAAAATCTATTTGAAATTATATTAGTTCTATCATATATTTGCGTGCAATAATACTTTTAAAAGGACGTATTAATAGCAACAAAGAATCTAATTAATAATTTAATAAAAAAGATTTAGTTATGAAAACAAAGAAAATTTATTTAGCATTAGCTGTATTGAGCATAATTACCTGGAGTTGTACTACCCAAAGTGATATTACAAATAACTCATTAAAAACTTCCATCAATAGTAGCGCACAGAGCTTGACTTCTGCATTGAACACAATTACTTCTTCGCCGGGCTATCAGGTTATTTCTGTTTCAGGTACACCTGCAACAAGTCCAAGTTATTCAAAATCTCAGGTGATGGCATTTGATACTACTTATAATAGCATCATGCTTACTGATATTTCGGGGATTTATGATTATAAAGCTGCAAGTTACAAAAAATGGAATCCTTCATTATTGCATTTCTTTACCAAAACGGCTGATAATACAGATATGATTGTACGTCTGCCTGAATCTAAATTAAAAAATCCATATTCATTATTCCGCTATGCTGCTGCCGACACTGCATTGGTGAATAATTATGTGATTGACCTATCTGATTATCAATATAAATTTAATAGGTATCTTGGATGGGATTATAAATTAGCTTCAACAATCAGTGTGAGCACCGTAACTGCCGGGAACTTGAATATCATGTCTTCGAACAATAAAACGAACGGTTATCATTTTAGCACCGATTTTATGTTTGCAAACGGTTACGATGCAAAAGCTACTTATACCAGCGGTGACACAATTATTTCTACCTACAACATTTCAAAGGCCGGCTCAACTCTTTATGAAGAAAAATACACAGCTATCCGAACCAGTGCAACTTCCAGACACCGGGAAAAAGAATACTCTCTGACTATCGGTAACGTACAGATTACAAGAACTGCCGGACCTACCAGTTTGGATAGTGCCAAAGTTTATGTTGGTGGAGTTT